>OFSD01002225.1_pt1 | contig 12637 bp, 7 predicted proteins | sample 1543191 | NCBI WGS metagenome assembly OFSD01 (sample SAMN04209221, study PRJEB22552) | human gut metagenome | biome: gut; material: feces | host: Homo sapiens | place: USA: Oklahoma
GCAGCGAAGCGTCCCTGCCCCTAACTTTGCGCGTCCGCAGACGCGCCCCCAAGCTACTCTTTCCCCAAGATTCCGTGAAGAACCCAACAAAAAGCACCGCCCTGCCCGACCATCAACGCCGGACAAGGCGGTGCATTCATGCACCATTACAGATTGTTTACGAGGTCGTACAAGTCGCGGCGGAAGTGCTTTTCCACCTTCAACGCGTCCACGATGGGCATGTTGAAAACCTTGCCCTGCCGCACGCCGATGACCTGATTGGAAATGCCGTCGCGCAGCAGACGAACCGCAAGGTTGCCTGCCTCAAAGGCGAAGGCGCTGTCCTTGGCAACCGGCAGCGCACCGCGCTGGGTGTAGCCGACAACCGTCGAACGTGCTTCCACCATGCCGCACATCCGCTTCATGATGGAGGCAAACCGCATGGCGCTCATGGGTTCGCCCTCGAAGCACTGCTTGCCGTGGCTGGTCAGGAAGCCGTACATGTCAAAGGGTGCCATGGATTCCCAGCAGCCCTCCGCCAGCACGATGGTCGAGCGGTAGTTGCCCTTGGCAATCTGCTTGTTCAGGCGGGACGCCACTTCTTCCACGCTCCACGGCACTTCCGGCACAACCACGATTTCCGAGCCCGTGGCGCAGGCGGCTTTCAGGGCGATGTCGCCGCAGTGGCGGCCCATGCACTCCACCACATGCGGGCGGTCGTGGGAGCGGCTGGTGGCGCGGATGGCGCGGATGGCTTCGGTGCAGACCTGCACAGCCGTCTCGTAGCCCAGCGTCATCTCGGTGTAGGCAAGGTCATTGTCAATCGTGCCGGGGATGCCGATGCAGGGGATGCCCAGCTCGCACAGACGCATTGCGCCCTGGAAGGAGCCGTCGCCGCCGATGACAACCAAACCGTCGATTTCCATCGCCTTCAGCGTCTGCACGGCGATTTCGCGCCACTTGGGGTCCTTGAACTCCTCGCAGCGCGCGGTGCGCAGATAAGTGCCGGGCTGGTCGGCAATATCCAGCACGGTGTCCAGATACAGCTCCTGCAGGTCATCCTTGATGCTGGTGGACTTGCGCAGCAGACCGTTGTAGCCGTGCTTGATGCCAATCAGGGGCATACCATAAGCCGCAGCACTGCGGGCAATGGACATAACGGCTGCATTCATGCCCGGCGCATCGCCGCCGGAAGTCAAGACGCCGATTTTTCTCATCATGGGAACATTCCACTCCTTTTCAGAAGGTTATGATGGCGGGCAAGCCCGGCGAATCCGGAAATTGCCCTGCGAAACGGTACGCGGAATGCGTGGCCGTATGCTTTCATCCTGCATTATACCACAATTGATAGGAAAAAGACAAGCCGTGCAAACGCTTACATCAAACGTTTTCGGACGAAATTTCACGAAAAGGCGACGAACCTTCCAGAAATAGGATTGGGAAATGTGCAACTGTCCTTGACAGACCGGATTACCCGTGATATGATGAAAAAAACGAGGAAAGGCGGCGAGCAGGCAGAATGGGCAGGGACGAGCGGCAGCTGCGTCGGATGCGCGGCGAAGCGCTGTCCCGATTGCTGCAGGGGCTGACGTACGGCGGCTGTCTGGTGATTTTCTACGCGCTGATGGCGATTCCGAACTGGCCGCTGCGGAATCTGTCGCGCACGAGCGCAACGACGCTGGTGACGTGGGTTGCCATGGGCGCGGCGATGCTGGCGGTGTTCGGGCGCATGACGGTGCGGCGCGGAAAGCATCAGCAGCAGGCGGCAGGGCAGTGCATGGGCGTGCTCATCACGGACGCGGTGACGTATCTGCAATTGCAGATTATGAACGTCAACCCCAATAACCGCACGCACCTGACGCTCTTCGGGGCGGATTTCGCGTATCTGCTGATTGCTGCCGCGATGCAGATGGCGCTCGTGCTGCTGGCAATGTCCTTCGGTGCGCGTGTGCTGCCAAAATTACAGAAACCCGCGCTGCTGCTGCTGATTACCGAGGCGGATGCGGACGAAATTCGGCAGAAGCTGGCGAAAGAGCGCACTTTCGGGCAGCTGAATGATGTTTGCAGCTGGCAAGCGGCGGAATTGCCCGCGTTTTTGGCGCAGAACGATGCAGTGCTCATTGCATCGGATGTGCCGGATGAAAACCGAATGGCGCTGATGAAGGCGTGCTATGCGCTGAAGCGGACGGTGCTGGTTAGCCCGCGCGTGCAGGAAATCATGCTGTCCAGTGCGAATCAGGTGATACTGGATGATGCGCCGCTGCTGGAAATGCGCGCGGACGGCATGACGCTGGGGCAGAAAATCATCAAGCGTGGGGCGGATATTGTGCTGTCGGCGCTGGCGCTGCTGGTGCTTAGCCCGCTGATGCTGCTGATTGCGCTCGCGATTCGCGTGGAGGACGGCGGAAACGTCATCTTCCGGCAGAAGCGGCTGACGGCGGACGGAAAGACCTTCACCATCTGCAAATTCCGCACGATGCGGCGGGGCAGCGGAGGCGCGTCCGCACGGGATGCGGATAATCGCGTGACGCTTGTCGGGCGTTTCCTGCGCCGGTGGCGGCTGGATGAGCTGCCGCAGTTCTGGAACATTCTGCGCGGGGATATGTCGCTGGTTGGCCCTCGCCCGGAAATGCTGGAAAACATCACACGCTATAAGCGTGACCTGCCGGAATTCCAGTTCCGGGAACGCATGAAGGCGGGTTTGACCGGCTATGCGCAGATTGAAGGGCGCTACAATACCTCGCCGGAGGATAAACTCGCGCTCGACCTATTCTACATCGAGGGGTTCTCGCTCTGGACGGACATGAAGCTGCTTCTGCGGACAGTGACGGTCTTTTTCCGCCCCGACGCAACGCAGGGATTTCCGCCGGAGGATTCATCATTCATCCCCAAACACGACAAAACACAGGAGGAAGAGCAATGAAAACGACACTTTTGATTATGGCAGCAGGACTGGGCAGCCGTTACGGCGGCAACAAGCAGATTGACCACATCGGCCCGCACGGCGAAATTCTGCTGGAGTATTCCATCTATGACGCAATGGCGGCGGGATTTGATAAGGTAGTTTTCGTCATCAAGCGCAGCATGGCGGACACCTTCCGCGAGCTGATTGGCGACAAGATTGCCAAGAAGGTCGAGGTAGAATACGCCTATCAGGAATATGATTCCCTGCCGGACGGCTTTGTTCCGCCGGAAGGACGCACGAAGCCCTATGGCACGGTTCACGCCGTGCTGGTGGCGAAAGACCTGATTCACGAGCCGTTCGCCGTTATCAACGCCGACGACTACTACGGCAAGGACGCTTTCGCGACGATGGCGAAAAGCCTGAAGGAAATGCAGGGCAAGACGAACGTCGCGTCGATGGTGGCATACCGCTTGAAGAACACCGTGTCCGAGAACGGGCATGTGACCCGCGGCGTGTGCGCACGCGACGACAAGAATCATCTGGTGAAGGTGCAGGAGACGTACAAGATTAAACCCTTCCCGGACGGCACGATTCGCGACGTGAACTTCCGCGAAGAGGGGGATATCCTCGATCCGGAGGCGCTGGTTTCGATGAACTTCTGGGGGCTGACCCCGTGGTTCTTTGGCGCCGCAGCGCGTGATTTCGCTGCCTTCCTCCGCGCCGATAACGGCGATCCGATGAAGAAGGAGTTCGTCCTGCCGACCGAAATTGACGCGCTGATGCACTCCGACGGTCTGACGGTGGATGTGCTGAGCACGGACGCGGTGTGGTTTGGTGTGACGTACCGCGAGGACAAGCCGTATGTCATGGGCGAACTGAAGAAGCTGCATGACGCGGGGCAGTACCCCGAATCCCTGTAATTTTACAGAAAAGCGCCGTAAGCACTTGCCTACGGCGCGTTTTTGTCGTACAATAGGGATGGGGACAATCTGTCCCTATCAGAAGGAAAGAGGAGAGCGATTCCCATGAAGATTTTGCTGACCGGCGGTGCCGGATTTATCGCGACGCACACCTGTGTGGAACTGATGGCAGCGGGGCACGATGTGGTTGTTGTCGATAATTATGTGAATTCTCAGCCCGAAGCGCTGCGCCGCGTGGAGGAAATCGCGGGCCGCCCGGTGAAGGCGTATGAAGCCGATGTATGCGATCGCGCCGCAATGGACAAGATTTTCAGTGAGAACCGCTTTGATGCCGTGATTCACTTCGCGGGGCTCAAGGCCGTGGGCGAATCCGTCCACAAGCCGTTGGAATACTACCGCAACAACCTTGACTCCACCCTGACGCTGTGCGAAACCATGCGCCGCTACGGCTGCAAGCGCATTGTGTTCTCGTCCTCTGCGACGGTCTACGGTGTGCCGGACGAAGTGCCGCTGCGGGAGGATATGTTCTGCAAGGGCTGCACGAATCCCTACGGCTGGACGAAGTACATGATTGAGAAAATCCTGCAGGGCATTGTAACCGCTGATCCGGAATGGTCGGTGGTGCTGCTGCGCTACTTTAACCCCATCGGCGCGCACGAATCCGGACGTATGGGCGAAAATCCCAACGGCATTCCGAACAACCTGATGCCCTACATCACCAAGGTCGCCGCTGGACAGCTCGATCACTTGACCGTGTTCGGCAATGATTACAACACGCCGGACGGCACGGGTGTGCGCGATTACATCCACGTCGTCGATTTGGCGAAGGGACATGTCGCCGCGTGTGACTATGCCGCGAAGCACAACGGCTGCGAAATTATCAACCTTGGTACGGGCGTGGGCTACTCGGTGCTGGATATTGTGAACACGTTCAGCCGCGTGAACCAGGTTCCCGTGCCATATGTGATTGGCCCGCGCCGCGACGGCGATGTGGATGCCTGCTATGCCGACCCGACGAAGGCGAAGGAGCTGCTCGGATGGACGGCAACCAAGACGCTGGAAGACATGTGCCGCGACTCGTGGCGCTGGCAGAAAGCGAACCCGAACGGCTATCAGGACAAATGAGCAATGGGGCGCGGCAGTTCCCGGAGACAGGGGACTTCGCGCCCTTTTGCGCGAATCGGTTCTGTGCCGATGGCTTATTCTACTTCCATGTGGAGCTGTTTCGCTGTGCAGGGGAATCGCCTCTGCGGAGGCGACCAAAGGGCATGAAAACAAACGAAGTTTGCGATCGCCCTTTGGAAACCTTCGGCGCGGTCACTCCCATGTTGCTTAGTTTGTATTGGAGGTTTTCTTTTGGGTTCATGCTTCTTGATTTTCACCGAAGCAGAACCGACCTCATCCGCCTTCGGCACCTTCCCCAGAGGGGAAGGTTTTGGGGGCGTGGTTGCCATCCCCGCCTTCCCCTTTGGGGAAGGTGTCGCCGCAGCGACGGATGAGGTCGGATAAACACGCGGACACTGTATGATAACGTCACCACCTCAATCGCGCGGAAGGGTCAAGGGAGGAACTCCCTTGCTTACTTCAGCTCCCCACTTGCTTTCATGGCTTCGTATTGCTCCATCGAAATCAGACAGCGGCGGGGTTTCGCGCCGTCCTTCGCGGAGATGATGCCGCGCTGCTCCATTTCGTCTACCAAGCGCCCAGCGCGCGCGTAACCCAGTTTCAGGCGGCGCTGAATCAGGCTCGTCGAGACTTCACGGTCGCGTACCGCCATTTCCACGCACTGCGAGAAGAGGTCGCGGTCAGCGGAGGAGTATTCGTCCACCGTCGAATTCGCATCTGGATCGTCCTCGTCGCCGTCGTTGCCCATGTTCGCCAAGCGGTCGAGTTCATCCAGCACGCCGCTGTCGTAGTTCGCCGGCGAATACTGGCGGATGAAGTCCGTAATGCCATTCACTTCGTCATCGGTCAGGAAGCAGCCCTGCACGCGGATGGGGGTGAATTCGCCCATCGGCATATACAGCATGTCACCGTAGCCAAGCAGCTGTTCCGCGCCGTTGCGGTCAAGAATCGTTCGGCTGTCCACGTTCGAGGACACCTTGAAGGCGATTCGGCTGGGGATGTTCGCCTTAATCAAGCCCGTGATAACATCCACCGACGGGCGCTGCGTCGCGACGACCAGATGAATACCCGCCGCGCGCGCCAGCTGCGCCAGACGGCAGATGCGCTCTTCGACTTCCTTCTTGCAGGTCATCATCAAATCCGCCAATTCGTCGATGACAATCACGATGCGCGGCATCGGCTCTTCGTCCTCATCCAGCGCTTCGTTGTAGCCGTCGATGGCGCGGACGCCTTTTTCCTGGAACTTGTTGTAGCGGTCCATCATTTCCCCAACTGCCCACGCCAGCGCGCCGCTCGCCTTGTGCGGGTCGGACACCACCGGAATCAGCAGGTGCGGAATGCCGTTGTAGCACTGCAGTTCAACCACTTTCGGGTCAACGAGAATCATGCGGACTTCCTTGGGCGAACAGCGGTACAACAGCGAATTAATGATTGTGTTGATGCACACGGATTTACCTGAACCCGTCGCGCCTGCAATCAGCAGGTGCGGCATTTTCGCGAGGTTGCACAAAATCGGCGCACCCGCGATGTCCTTGCCCAGCGCGACAGTCAGCGGGCCTTTCGCTTTGTGCATCACGTCAGATTGCAGCACTTCCTTGAGCGTAACCGTCGTGCGCGTGCTGTTGGGCACTTCCACGCCCACCAACGCCTTGCCCGGAATCGGCGCTTCAATTCGCACGGACTTGACCGCCATGTTCATCGCGATATTGTGGTTCAGGTTCGTCACCTTATTGACCTTGATGCCGGGGGCGATTTCCAGTTCAAAGCGCGAAATTGCCGGGCCGTGGGTGATGTGGCGCACCTTCGCGGGGATGCGGAAGGACTTGAGCGTCTCTTCCAGCCGCTGCGTGCGCAGTTCGTCTTCCTCTGCGTTGACCCCCTGCTGACCCTGCGGATCGCGCAGAAGCATCATCGGCGGATAGGTGTACGGCACTTCAGGATTGAAGGTGGATGTGGCGGATGCGCCCGTTGCGCTCGGCCCGCCGGACGGTGCCTCCGTCGTTGCCTTTGCGACCTGAATGCCCGGCTGAACCGCTGCGGGGATGTTCTCAGGCTGCTGCAAAGCGGCGGGAACGTTCGTCGTGCCGCTGCTGACCGGCTGCGCGGGCAGGTTCAAATCCGGCTGCCACGCGCCTGCCGGGCGTTCCTGCGTCAGCACGGGCGCAACCACCTTCTTCGGCGCATCCTCCGGCTCTTCCCACGGCGGGCGGTCATCCAGTTCCGCCGGGAAATCCGCGTCATCGTCGAACGCATCGTCCGCGGACACGGCTTCGGGCAAATCCGCAGGCGTTTCTTCCGGGGCTTCCGGCAGAATTTCCTCCTGCATCTCCTGCGTTTCCTGCGGCGCATCTACCGCCATTGTCGGCTGGGTCGGCATTGTGGGCTGCGTCCACTGCATCATCGGCGGATTCTGCTCCGTCTCCGGCACAGCGTCCGCCGTTTGCTGCATCGGCGCGGGCTGCGCGGGCATGTCGTTCCAGCTGTATGTCGCCGGCTCCCCAACGCCGCTGGGCGCGGGCTGCTTCGGCTGCTCGTAGGTCGGAATCTGCGGCGGTTCTGCCGCAGCCTGCCCCATCGGGTACGTCGGCTGCGTAAACGGCTGCGAGTCACTCCATGCGGATTTCCGGCGCGGCGTTGTCCAATCATCTGCAAAGCCGGTCTGTCCCAGCTCCTCCGCCGACGGCGCAAAACCAATTTTGTTGTTCTTCCGGCTCGTTACGGGCTGAACAGGCTTGCCCTGCGGCATCGGCTGCTTCCGCACCGGCGGATTCTGCGGCATCACGGGCTGCACAGGGGCATTCGGATACTGCGTATACGGGCTGACGACGCGCCCCTTCTCCGTACCGGGACGGGCGTAGGGCGACGGGGTATTCTGCGTATAAGCCGCGTTCGCCGCATTCCCTTGGCGAATCCGCTCCTGTTCTTCCGCCAGCTGCCGCTGACGTTCCTGCTCCTGACGGCGTGCTTCCTCCGCCGCTGCTTCTTCCGCGCGCTTCGCCTGCTTCTCGCGCAATTGCACGAGCTTCTCGCCCGTCCAGCCATACAGGCGGCGGAACAGAGACCATCCGCCGACGAGGACATCCACCGCCATCAGCAGACCAAGTATGACTGCCCCCAGCCCTGCGCCAAAGAACTTCCACAGCGGCCACGCAAGCAGCATACCGACCATGCCGCCGCCGTAGCCCTTCATGCCGTACGTCATGCTGCGGGACATCATGCCGCTGAACGCGTCCGACCCGGTTTTTTGGGCGATATAGTCCAGCAGGGGGAATTGTCCTTCCGACGATGTTACGAACGTCATCAGCGACACAAAGCCGCTGAGCAGCACAACGAGAATCGCATAGCTTGCCACATATCGCCGGCTGACTTTGCGCGTCGTGGAAATCAGCAGCGCCACGCCAGCGGCAATCAGCGCGAAGGTCATCAGCAGCGTCATCGACCCGAACATGGAGGACGAAAATTGCCGCAGATACCGGAACACCTCATGCTGCAAGCCGAATCCCGCGCCAAGCAGCGTCAGAATGCCCGTCGCCAGCAGCAATATGCCCACCATCAGGCACGCCGCCAGCGAATCCGCCTCATACCGTGGCATTCGCTTCTGCTTCGCCGTCCTCCCCGTTCGGTTCGTCTTGCCATTCTTCTTACTCTGCGCCATTTCGGCCTCCTACTGCTTCTCTTTGTAATCTTGGGGGACGCAAGGGGCGTTGCCCCTTAGACCCCACCAGAGGCTCTGCCTCTGGACTCCGGCAGGGCTCTGCCCTGCACCCGCGAAGGGTCTTCGACCCTCTCGACACCCATCTCGCGATTGAGTTGTGCGCATTTGCATACCATATGCGCGTGTTTATGCGGGATTTCGCTCCTGCGGGAGCGACCAGAGGGCAATGGAAACAGACGAAGTCTGCGGTCGCCCTCTGGACTGCTTCGCGTCCCCATCTAAGTTTATTGAGCGCTATCGCAGCATTTTTAGTTGGTGTGCCTTTCGTTCCTTATGCAGCATTATCAACCAACAAACATGAAACCCCAAAAGTGGCGGCGCCGAAGGTTTCCAAAGGGCGATCGCAGACTTCGCCTGTTTTCATCGCCCTTTGGTCGCCTCCGCAGAGGCGAAACCCCTGCAAGCAAAAAGCCATTTTAGGAGAAAAGTCAGTTTTCTCCCCCATTCTCCGCCTGCATCAGCATCACCGTCCGCAGAACGCCATCCTCATCCGCGTGCAGACACAGCGTCGCATTGCTCCACCACGCATAATAATCCGTCTGCCCCGCGCATAAGCGCCGCAGTTCCGCGGATTCCGCGGATACCGATACTGTCCGCGTCGGTTCGCCCAGTGCCTGCCGCCATTCGTCCTGCGTCGTGCTGCCCGTCACCAGACCTAACAGCATCAGCCTGTCCGCCCGGATGCTCTGCGCGACGCTGCTGTCCAGCTTCCGCGTCAGATTGTCCGTCAGGATGTACACATTTCGGAATGCGCCGTCTTCCAGCGAAATCATCCGCTGATCGCCCGCCAAATCCGGGTCGTTCAGCAGCTGATAGGTGTCTATCAGCCCCTGCACACTGTCGCCCAGCGCCGCCGGAATCCCCGGAAACGCACCGCCGGACAGCGCAGCCGTCAACGTTTCCTTCGCATCCGCCGCCAGCTTCAGGTGCTTGCCCACGCCAAGACGCGTCAGCACGCTGTCCTCTGATAAGTCCAGCACGTCCGCCAGTTCGCTCCACAGGAACGTAATCGTCCCTGCGCGCTCCGAAAGCGTCTCGAACCGCCGAATCGGGTAATGCAGCGTCAAGCCGTATTCCGTCAGCGAAAACACATCCGGCAAGGGCAGCAGCTCCGCCGCCGCAAGGTGCGCGCTCATGTCCGGCAGAATCTCATCCGCGATGGTCTCCTCCATTTTCGCGCGCGCTTCGTCCGCGTCGGTGAACAGGTCATCAAAGGTGATTTCCTGCCCCGTGCGCAGATCGATATTGACTGCCGCCCATTCCTGTGTCGCGCGTTCCGTTTCCAGCGCCCCGCTGGAGAGAATCGCGACGCTCAGCACATCATCCGCCAGCGCCGCTGAATATGTCACCGTCAGCGGCACAGGCGAGGACATCAGCACTGCCATACGGCTCAATCGGTTCTCGATTTTCCCGGCTTGCAAAATCGCGTCATTCACCTGCTGCTGGATGCTTTCGTCCGCCATCCCGGTGATTTCCGGATATTTGACGCTGTTATTGCCCAGCGTCAGCCCTTTTTCGGTAATTTGCGGTACATTTTCCATCGCTTCCGGCGCAGCAGAGGTGTTCGTCGCCTGCGGGACTTCCACCGGCGTAAATTCCGCCAGACACGGCGCTGCGGACAGTGCCGCCGCCAGCAGGAACGCTGCCATTCGTGCACTTCGTTTCATGGGCAAAAAACCTCCTTGTGTGACAGTTTCTCGGCGGAAACGCTGACAGCTGAATCCATCAGAGTTTCCCTCTATCTAACGATTTCACGCAAGGTTTCCTTGCATCGGGTCTCCGCTTCGGGGGAAAGGGTATCCCTTTCCAATATACTATTATAGCACATTTTCCGGCGGATTTGTCTCCCATCAGGAGATTTTTCTGCATCATTGAAAAAAGATGCCAACGTCTTCCATAGTGGAAAACCATTGGCATCCCTATTTGTCACAGCTTCGCCACGCGCTCCAGCCGGGGCGTAATCAGCAGGCACAGCATCCCAATCAGCACGCCCGCGATGCCCTGCACCACATTCGGGCCAATCGCCGCGGCTGCCGATGCAACGCCGTACAGCGCCCATTCCAGCAGGAAGTACCCCAGCACCATCACCGCTTCTGCAAGCAGGAACGACAGCATCGCCGCCGTGTCAATCACGACGTCGTTAAAGTACAGGTGTCCACCCGGCACGGGGATGCTCAGCGCGCTCATGCTCAGCACAACCACCATCGCCATGAACAGCGCGGTCATGGTCAGCCACAGCACCGGCTTGCGGCGGCGCAGATCCTCAGGCTTCTCCCATTCCTTCGTCACGAGGATTCAGTCCTTTCGTTATGCGTTTTTCACGCGTCCGGCATTTCGCTCACGCGGCGGATACCGTCGTCCACGCGGCGCAGAGTTTCCTCCTTGCCCAGCAGATAAGCGATTTCAATCGCGCCGCCGGGGGTGCTCTGCTGACCGGAGATGGCGATGCGCAGCGGCCACAGCGCCGTCGCGTTCTTCATGCCCGCCTCGGCAATCGCCGCCATCACGGTATCGTGGATGACCGGCTCTGTCCATTCGGTGATGCCGTCCAGCACCGGACGCAGCAGGTTCAGCGCCTTCAAGCAGGCTTCCTTGTTCGTCTTCGCCTTCTTGTTGATGTAGATGGCGCTGTCGTAATCCGGCAGCTGCGCAAGGAAGCGCACCATGTCCGGCACGAGGTTGAATACCTCCGTGCGGCCCTGCATCAGCTCCGCAAGGCGCTTATAGTCCATCTTGCTGCTGTCGCCAAACACCTTGTCGAACCACGGCGTGACCATTTCCAGATACTTTTCCGGGGTCAGGCGGCGGATGTACTCGGCATTGAACCACGTCAGCTTCTTCACGTCGAAGATACCGGGCGCTTTGTTGATGCGGTGGATGTCGAACGCCTCCACCAGTTCATCAAGGGTGAAGAATTCGCGGTCGTCGCCGGGATTCCAGCCGACCAGCGCCAGATAATTGACGATGGCTTCGACCAGATAGCCCTTGTCCACATAGTCGGAGAAGTACGCGTCGCCATCGCGCTTGGACAGCTTGTGCTGCGAATCGCGCATGACCGGCGGCATGTGGATGTACTGCGGAATCTCCCAGCCGAACGCCTCATAGAGCAGGTTATACTTCGGCGTCGAGGACAGGTACTCCATGCCGCGCATGACGTGAGTGATGCCCATCAAGTGGTCGTCGATGACATTGGCGAAGTTGTAGGTCGGCATACCGTCCTGCTTAATCAGCACCATGTCGTCGAGCGTGTCATTCGGGAAGGTCATATGGCCGAACACGAGGTCATCATAGCTGGTTTCCCCCGTCGTCGGCGCGTTTTGGCGGATGACATACGGCACGCCCGCATCCAGCTTGCGCTGGATTTCCTCCTGCGTCAGGTGCAGGCAGTGCTTGTCGTACTTGAACACTTCGCCCTTCGCTTCGCACGCCGCGCGGCGCTCTTCCAGCTCTTCCTTCGTGCAGAAGCAGTAGTAGGCATGGCCCGTCTTGACCAGCTGCTGTGCATAGGGCAGGTACAAATCCTTGCGCTGAGACTGGATGTACGGGCCGACCGGGCCGCCCACGTCCGGGCCTTCATCCCAGTTCATGCCGCAGCGGCGCAGCGTGTCGTAAATGACCTCCGTCGCGCCTTCCACAAAGCGCACCTGATCCGTATCCTCAATGCGCAGGATGAATTTGCCCCCGTTCTTCCGGGCAAACAAATATCCATACAGTGCCGCGCGCAGTCCGCCCAGATGCATAAAGCCCGTCGGCGACGGCGCAAATCGTGTACGCACTTCCTGATTCATTTTCTGATTCTCCTTAGTTCCATAATAAAAGGGTGACGCAAGGGGCGTTGCCCCTTGACCCCACAAGGGAGTTCCTCCCTTGACCCTTTCACGCGATTGAGTTGAACGCTCTCTCATACTATGCCCGCGTGTTGATTTTTGGGGGGGAGACCAAGGGGCGTTGCCCCTTGACCCCAGCAGGGACGCTGTCCCTGCACCCTGCAAG
>OFSD01002256.1_pt1 | contig 12516 bp, 11 predicted proteins | sample 1543191 | NCBI WGS metagenome assembly OFSD01 (sample SAMN04209221, study PRJEB22552) | human gut metagenome | biome: gut; material: feces | host: Homo sapiens | place: USA: Oklahoma
GCGGGCAGCGCGCAGAACGATCTCTTCGTCCAGCGGCTTGATGGTGGGCATATTGATCACGCGCACACTGATGGCATCCTGACGCTTCAGGGTGACAGCAGCCTTCAGAGCTTCGCTGGTCATCAGACCGGTGGAGATGATGGCCAGATCAAAACCGTCGCACAGAACCTCGCCCTTGCCGATTTCAAAAGTATAGTTATTGGCATCATGCAGGGAAGGGGTGGCCAGACGGCTGAAACGCAGGTAAACGGGGCCCTTGTGGGCGTAAGCGGCGCGCACAGCGGCACGGGCTTCCAGATCGTCAGAGGGGCAGATTACGACCATGCCGGGGATGGTGCGCATCAGCGCAAAGTCCTCGCAGCACTGGTGGGAAGCACCGTCCTCGCCGACGGACAGGCCGCCGTGGGTGGCAGCAATCTTGACGTTCAGCTCGGGGTAACCGATGCTGTTGCGGATCTGCTCAAAAGCGCGGCCCGCAGCAAACATGGCAAACGAGGAAACAAAAGGCACATAGCCAAAGGTGGACATGCCGGCGGCTACACCGACCATGTTGCACTCGGCAATGCCGCAGTCAAAAAAGCGTTCAGAATATTTTTTTGCAAATACTGAGGTACGGGTCGAAGCGGACAAATCCGCATCAAATACCACGATATCGTCATGGCCTGCATCGGCCAGTTCCAGCAGCGCAGCACCGTAGCTGTCGCGCGTGGCAATGCTCTTGTTATCAGCCATTGATCCGTTCAGCCTCCTTTTCCATCACTTCATAGCTGGCGCGCAGCTCGGCCATCGCCTTGTCATACTCGGCATCGTTGGGGGCTTTGCCGTGCCAATCCACAGCGTTCTCCATAAAGCTCACGCCCAGGCCCTTGGTGGTGTGCAGCAGGAAGCAGGTCGGCTTGCCGGAACCATGGGAGCGGTCAAACAAGATGAATGCCTGCTCCAGATCAGCCAGGCTGTTGCCGTTGCAGATGATGGTGTTAAAGCCGAAGGCATCCATCTTCTGGTCCAGCGGTTCGCTGTTCATGACCTTGGCGGTGGGGCCGTCGATCTGCAGGCCGTTCACGTCGATCATGATGCAGAGGTTATCCAGCTTATAGTGGTTGGCAAACATAAATGCTTCCCAGCACTCGCCCTCTTCGATCTCGCCGTCACCCAGCAGGGTGTACACGTTGATGTCGGGGTTCTTCATCTTGGCGGCCAGTGCCATGCCGGCTGCGGCGGAAACACCCTGGCCCAGGCTGCCGGTGCTCATATCAACACCGGGAACCGTGTTCATGTTGGGGTGGCCCTGCAGGTAGCTGCCGATCTTGCGCAGGGTCTTGAGGTCCTCCACCGGGAAGAACCCACGCTCAGCCAGCGCGGCGTACAGCGCCGGGGCCGCATGGCCCTTGGAGAGCACCAGACGGTCGCGGCCAGGGTTCTTGGGATCCTTCGGATCCACCTTCATCTCTACGAAATAGAGGTACGCCAGCACCTCGGCGATATCCAGGCTGCCGCCCGGATGGCCGCACTTGGCGCTGTGAGTGCCCTCGATCACGCCCATGCGGATGTGGCAGGCGTGTTTTGCCAGGGTAAGTTTTTCTGCATTTGTCATCTTTGGTCCTCCCGTATGAACCTCAGCGTTTGCATCGGATTATGGTACGCACCCGGGCCGTACGCCCCGATGCGCTATTTCTCAAGTCTATATTATCTATTCTATGCAAAAACGTCAAGGTTCTTTCGTCAAAATGTACATCCCTTGGCAAAATCGCTTGTAAATGTTCCCGTTTTTGTTGAAAATGCAGGGCCATTTTGCCCCCGCAAAACATTTTTGCAGTTTTTGGCCGGCTTGCAATATCATCTTTTGCCGCTGTATGATATAATAAATGAATTTGTTTGCTTTTTTTATCATTTTGGGAGGTTCCTATGTCTTTTTCCTCACCCACATCCCGGGCACAGCGCAGCCGCAGGTTTTTGCCCTGGCTGCTGTACCTGTATGCCCTTGTGCTGTTCGCCATGCACTTTGTCCGCATTTTTGACAACTCCTTCTGGGGAGATGAAGGGTTCAGCATCGGCCTTGCCCAAATGAATGTTTTTGAAATGCTCCAAGTCACAGCGGCAGATAACCATCCGCCGCTGTACTATCTTTTCACACAGCTCCTATATCATCTTCTGGGCAATCACGGATATGTCTATCATCTGTCGGCTCTGATTCCCTATGGACTCATTCTGATTCTTGCCTGTACAGTGATTTTCAGACAGTTCGGATTGATTCCCGCAGTTGTTGTTTCCACTTTTGCCTCTTTGACTGATACCGCTATCATGTTCAATGTCGAGGCCCGAATGTATTCACTCGGCGCTTTCTTTGTGTTAGCGGCCTATCTGGCACTCCATAACATTCTTCATTCCGGTAAAACCTCCGATTGGGTCATTTTCAGCGTCGCCTCTCTTTGTGCCGCTTATACGCACTACTATGCCCTGATTTCCGTTGCATTTTTCTATCTGGCTCTGCTTTCTCTGCTTCCGCAGGATAAGAGCAGCTTCAAAAAAATCCTTATCACTTATTGTGCCGCAGTGGTCGTCTACCTTCCCTGGCTTCTGGTATTGCTTCCCACTTTCAAACGCGCTGCGGCAGACTGGTGGTCCACCTTCATTCCTTCTCCGATCAACTGTATCGGATTCTTCTTCAACCCTTCTTGGACAGTCCTCATTTTCGGTCTTGCATTCCTTCTTTATTTCACAGCACAAGCCAAGTCGTCCTCTAAGTGGCTCTTCGCCCCTGATACGATCTGGCTTTTGACCGGCTTGCTTTCCGCCGCCGGCACCTCCGCAGTCGGGCTGATCGTTTCACATGCCTTTCGCCCGCTTTTTCTCGTTCGATACCTTTATCCGCTCACCGCAGTCGTTTACCTGGTTTTTGGCTTTCTTCTGTCTAAAGTCCGTTGGAGAACCATTCTGTCCAGCATTCTGATTTTGGGAACACTGGTGTGCAGTCTACCGGATTTCTACCAAACCTATCAGCGGGAAAAGCGCATCGACCTTGCGACCACCCAGTGTCTGGACGTTATTCCCCCCTCTCAGGATGCAGTTCTTTATACAACGAACTACTTCTTAGACTGGACACTCTTTGATTATTACTTTCCGGGACGTGTCCATGCTCAAATCGAATCCTCCAATACTTCTCAGTGCTTCACTTCTTCCGATCCTGAGATCTGGCTCTTTATGGAACATGCGCTTTCTGATGCCGAATTGAATGCAGCCTCCGACAATGGTTATTCTCACACCAATGTCTGTAACAGTACATTTGCAGAAGGCCCCGGTGAAGATTCCTTTTATTACATCTACAAATTTCAAAAATCGGCAAACACCACCCCGTAACCATCCTCATCCGCTGAGCTTGACAAGGCGGCTTTGCATCTGCTATACTTTTTGCACAATTCCCGGCTGAAGCCGGGGCTTTGCGGGCCGAAGCCCGTGTTTCTCCCCGCAAACATTATTTTGAAACAGACACCATGAAGGGGTCTGCCGCTGGCGCGCGTGCTGGCGGCAGGCCCTTTTTGTCTGTGCATTTTCAGGAGGAATCATTGATGAATACCAAGACCCGTTCCGCGACCCGTGATCTGGTGCTGGCCGCACTGTTTCTGGCACTGGCCTTCGTGCTGCCCATGATCACCGGTCATGTGCCTCAGATCGGCAATATGCTCTGCCCCATGCACTTCCCGGTGCTGCTGGCTGGCTTCGTGCTGGGCGGCCCCTGGGGCCTGGCACTGGGCTTTGCCGCCCCGCTGCTCCGCTCGGTGCTGTTCGGGATGCCCCCGATGTACCCCATTGCCATCGCCATGGCCTTTGAGCTGGCCACGTACGGCGCTGTGGCCGGTTTCATGTACCGCAAGGTGCAGCACACCCTGCCCATGATCTACGCCACCCTTGTCACCTCAATGGTGGCAGGCCGTCTTGTCTGGGGTGCGGTGCGCTTTGTGCTGGCCGGTCTGTCCGGCTCCAGCTTCCCGTTCAGCGCGTTCCTGTCCGGTGCGGTGCTCACTGCCGTGCCCGGCATCGTGGCGCAGCTCATCCTCATTCCGTTGATCGTGGCCGCGCTGCAGAAAGCAAAGCTGACAGATTAAACCCCCTGCGCTGACCGAACCCACACAGCAAAAAAGCCCGGAACCGTACCTGCTATGGCGGCAGGTGGTTCCGGGCTTTTCAGTTCATATTACAGTGTGGCAGCAGCTGTAACAAAAAAAGAAGGAGAATCTTCAACCGGAAAATTGGAGAAGATCAGCCGGCAAAGCTTGCATTGACAGCGCGGCGGTTGCTCTGGTTGACAAAGTTCTTCTTTGCGCTCTCGAGCAGGCTTGCAAAAGCCAGGCCAATGCCGCAGTTATCGGACACGCCCTCGGTGACAGTCAGGTAAGCGTCCATCATAGTGTTGTCCAGAATAGCAGTGTTCTTGTTCATCATAATAAATATCCTCCGTATATCGGTAAATGTCATTGTGTTTTTTGGCAGGGCTTCTATCTCCCTGCATCCTCAAAGCGGAACCGTTCAGAACCCTTCGTTCTTTTGTTCCCCTCTCTGAGGATGGCCATATTATGCCACTCAATTATGAAATCGTTTTATAAATTCTATGAACAAACTATGAATTTAGTGATACATTTTTAACGTTCTTTCGTCCTTTGCGCAACTAGCACAAAACGTTTTTTATGAAAAATAAAGTTCTTGTATACATGGACGATTGAAACCTTGTTTGGAAAGTTTTTTCAGATTTTCTCTCCGTTTTGCCCAGAATTTCTTCTGCAAAAGAGGATACTCTCATGCAAAATCCGTCAGAATCCGTCAATTTCAAACAGGACGAGGGCTTTCCTGTGCAAAATGCCCAGAAAAAAGTTCCAAACAAAAAGGCCGCCGTGCCAGCAGCACAGCAGCCTTTGAAAAGCCATTTCAGTTTTGTCAGTTTTGCATCACTTGCACAGGAACGCCGGCAGGGGCTTGCCTTCCTTGCGCCACTGGTGATATTCCGCAGTGGCGGCAAATTCCACGTCACCGGCGGAGTTCAGGGCAGTTTCCACGGAATCCTGCACCACGCCGATGATGAAGCCGACACCGACCACCTGCATGGCGATATCATTGGAGATGCCAAACAGGGAGCAGGCCATGGGGATCAGCAGCAGGGAGCCGCCAGCCACGCCGGAAGCGCCGCAGGCACCCAGAGCGCTCATCACCGAAAGAAGGATGGCGGCGGGCAGGGACACCTGAATGCCCAGCGTATTGGCCGCAGCCAGCGTCATAATGGTAATGGTGATGGCGGCACCATCCATATTGATGGTAGCGCCCAGCGGGATGGAGACGGAATACATATCCTTATCCAGCCCCAGCTTTTCGCACAGATCCATATTGACCGGGATGTTGGCGGCAGAGCTGCGGGTGAAGAAGGCGGTCAGGCCGGATTCACGCAGGCAGCGGAGCACCAGCGGATACGGGTTGCAGTGCAGATACACAAAGATGATAAAGGGCGAGACGACCAGTGCCATAAAGAGCATGGTGCCCACCAGCAGGAGCAGCAGCCTGCCGTACTGGGTAAAGATGGACAGGCCGTTGCTGGACACGTTGGTGTACACAAGGCCCATGATACCGAAGGGTGCCAGATTGATGATCCAGCGGACGATCTGGGAGACTGCATCCGCTGTGTTCGCCAGGAACAGCTTGGTGCTGTCCGCGCCGTACTTCTTCATGGCCAGACCGAACAGGCAGGCCCAGAACAGGATGCCGATGTAATTGCCGTTCAGCAGGGCACTGACGGGGTTTGCCACAAAGTTGGTGAGCAGGGTGTTCATCACCTCGCCCAGACCCTGGGGCACCACCTCGGATTCTGCCGCCTCAGCCAGAACGACGGTCTGAGGGAACAGGAAGCTGGTCGCCGCCGCAATGGCGGCGGCCAGGAAGGTGGTGAGCATGTACAGCCAGATGACCGTGCCAAAGCGCCGGTCCAGCCTGGACGTGCCCTGCGCCAGCGCACTGGCCACGATAATGAACACCAGCACCGGGGCAATGCCCTTCAGGGCACCCACGAACAGGCTGCCGAACTCTTCCACCCAGCCCGCACCGGGCACCGCCAGTGCCAGCACCGCACCGACCACAAGGCCGATGACAATGCGCAGGATCAGGCTGGTGGCATTGTACCTTGCCGCAACCGCTTTCAACGTTTTCATAACTTTTCTACTCCCCTATCCAGATTGTGCGCCTATCGCGCACAGTTTTCCCATTCCTCTACACGGAACAAGTACGATTATACGCCTTGTAGACCGAAAAGTCAAAGATTTTGCCCGCTTTTTTTGTTTTTCATTTCAACATATACAGACACGAGCTTTTTTCACTGTCCGTATATGAAATACAGATTCACAAAAAGAGACCGCACCCCGTGTGTTTCGGGATGCGGTCTGTTCCTGTTTTAGTCGAGATAGGACACCTTGCCGGGCACAAAGCCCTGAATGCCCATGCCGGGCGCGTCGGAGACGGTGATGTTCTTTTCGTTGAACACGGCACCGCCGAGGATGTGGTCCTCGCTGCAGAGCACCGGGCCGTCGAGGTCGATCTTGGTGATGATCTTCTTGGCGCAGGCCAGCTCCACGGCGGCGTTGACCGAGATCTTTGCTTCCAGCATACAGCCGATCATGCACTCCACGCCGTACACCTCAGCGGCGGCGGCAATGCGCAGGGCATTGGTGATGCCGCCGCACTTCATCAGCTTGATGTTCACCAGGTCGGCCGCGCCGGTCTGCATGATCCGCAGGGCATCTGCCGGGCTGAACACGCTCTCGTCGGCCAGCACGGGCACATCGGCATGGCGGGTGACATACTGCATCCCCTCAAGGTCTGCGGCGGGCACAGGCTGCTCCACGAACTCAATGTCCAGCCCCTTCTCCTGCATCTGGTTCAGGATGCGGACCGCCTGCTTGGCGTTCCAGGCCTGATTGGCATCGATGCGGAGCTTGATGTCTCGGCCCACGGCCTGCCGCACCGCGGCAAGGCGGGCCACATCCAGTTCAGGGTCAATGCCTACCTTGACCTTCAGGCAGTCGTAGCCGCGCTGGACGGCGGTGCGGGCATCCCGGGCCATCTCCTCGGGCGGGTTGACGCTGATGGTGATATCGGTCACGATATTCCTGCGGGCACCGCCCAGCATCCGGTAAACAGGGGCGCTGTACTTCTGGCCCAGCAGATCCCACAGGGCCATGTCCACAGCGGCCTTGGCGCTGGTGTTGTGGACAAGCGCCTTCTGCACAGCGGCGGTCAGATCCTCAAATTCATCGAGGTCGCGGCCCAGCAGGGCAGGGGCGATATGATCCTGAATGGCACCGAGGATGGCCCCGGTGGTGTCGCCGGTGATGACACCGGTCGGGGGTGCTTCGCCGTAGCCCACCGCACCGGTATCGGTGTGGAGCTCCACGATAACATCCTCAACGCTGTTCACAGTGCGCAGTGCCGTTTTGAACGGCACCCGCAGCGGGGTGGAAATGCGGCCCAGCCGCACCTGTGTGATCTTCATAGTCCCGTCCTCCTTCTTATTCCAGCGGCAGGTTTGCCAGCTTGACAATGGCGTTTGCAATGATCTGGGCGTTCTGCACCAGACGTTCCAGATCGATGCATTCATCGGGCTGATGCTCTGTGACCGGGTCGCCCGCGAACAGGGGGCCAAAAGCCACCACATTGGGCAGCATCTTGGCGTAGGTGCCGCCGCCGATGCACTTGGGCGGGGCATTGTCGCCGGTGGCATCCCGGTAAACCTCCAGCAGGGCGCTGACCAGCGGGGTCTCGGCAGGGTAGTAGAGCTTTTCCTTGTGCACCTGCCCATCCAGCGCCCAGCCTGCGGCCTCAAAGGCGGCCTGCACAGCGGGCTGGCAGTCTGCCCGTTCCATGGTCACAGGATAGCGGTAGTTCAGCTTGACCCACAGATGCTGCGCGTCGCCCTCGATCAGCCCCCAGTTGCAGCTCATGGGGCCGGAGAGCGCATCCTCCAGCCGGTGGCCCAGCAGGCGCTCGCCGTAGGGGTCGGTGCCCAGCTTCTCGGCCAGAAAGTGCACGGCCTGCTTGGCATCCCCCTCCAGCGGCAGCCGGTCGAGGTAGCACACCAGCCGCCCGATGGCGTTTTCGCCCTGCTCCGGGTGGCTGCCGTGGGCCGAAACGCCCACCGCTTCCACCTGATAGCCGCCGGGGATAGCTGTCACGGTGATGTGCTCCGCCTCCGGCAGGGCGGCCCCCGCCGGGGCGGTCAGCGCAGCGCAGGCGTAGTCCGGCACCACATTGCCGGCCACGCCGCCCTGCACCCTGCTCAGCTGCCAGGCCCCGGTCTGGTGCAGCTGCACGGCATAGCTCTCGTTCAGGATGCCCTTTTCGCCGTTGATCAGCGGATACTCGCCGTCCGGGGTGAAGCCCAGCACCGGGATCTCCCCGCCGTGGGCCTTGTAGTACAGCACGTCCCGGTCGTTGGTCTCCTCGTTCAGGCCGAACAGCAGCCGGACACGGCGGTTGAGCGGAATGCCCAGATCCCGGATGGCTTTCAGCGCAAACAGGCTGGCCACCACCGGGCCTTTGTCGTCAATGGAACCCCGGCCATACAGCCTGCCGCCCTCGATCTCGGCGGCGTAGGGCGGGTGATGCCAGCCCTCGCCCTCGGGCACCACGTCCAGATGCCCCAGCACCGCCACCATCTCGTCCCCGGTGCCGATCTCGCACCAGCCGATGTACCGATCCATGTCGGTGGTCTCAAAGCCCAGCTCATGGCAGAGGGCCAGCGCCTCGGCAAAGCAGGCATCCACCTCCTCGCCAAAGGGCTTGCCCGGCAGCGGGTCGGCCTCCACACTGCGCCTGCGCACCAGCCGCTGGAGCGCCGCCACCATCTGGGGCCGCAGCGCCGCCACGGCCTCGTTCAGTTTTTTGTCCATACGTTCCACCCCTTTTGTGATTCATTTCACAGCTTGTATTATAGAACGATTGCCCCCGCTCCACAAGCCCCAGTTCCACGAAAAAACGCCCCCGCATACTTCATCAGAAGTATCCGGGAGCGCTCGGTTTCAATTGAAAATTGTCAAATCCTATGATATACTGTTTTTAATGCTGGTAACAGCAGGAAAAAAGGTGCTGTCTGCAATGCAGGTGGTCATGCTTCTCGCTCCTGGTGTGCTTACAACGCCGCGCAAGCGGCAATGTTGCTCCGGGAAACGGAACTTTTTTGATTTTGTACCCTTTCCCGGAGCCTTTCAGGCGAAGGGAGGGATGTCGAATGTCTCTGACAGAAGTTTGTGCTCTGTTGACGGTAGTGATCAGCCTGCTGGCTCTGCTTGTCACGGTCGCGAAAGCCGCATTTGATGCTGGCTGGAAGATTTCTCACGAGAAGAGCGATAAAAACAAAGAAGATTGACCGCCTCTGTTTCCCCAAACCGAACGGTCAATCTTTTTTGATCCACTAGAAACGGGAAGCTGACCAAACATTGCTCGTCAGCACCTTTTCTATTTGTAGTATAGTCAATTTTAAACGATTTGTCAAGGGATATCCACCACTGTCAAACTGCCGTTTTTTCGCTCCACAAGCCCCCAGTTCAGTGGAAAAGGCTTGACCTCTAGCAGTAGGTACGTTATCATGTATATGAAGAGGTGATGCACGATGACGACCACCAAGGATGGCAACGCTGTCCTGCTTCCCGAGGAAGATTACAGCGGCATTGTGGAAACGCTTTATCTCGTCTCCGTGCCGGGAATGCGGGAAAAGCTCATGGCGGCCAAGGCCGAACCACTGGAAGATTGTGTTGACGAATCGGCTGTGGAATGGCAGCCATTAAGATTTTAAGCCTTTGGACACATTACGAAAGATGACCCGAAAACGGACTGTTTTGCAGTTCGTTTTTTTTTTTTTCAAATTTTTTTGAAAAAGGGTAAAAGGATTCCGCGCGGCGTGTATTTAAGGAAGTAAGAGCATCCATTTTTGCCGGAGCTCCACTTCCGGCCCAAAGAAAGTGAGGGACCCCCTATGAAGAAACGACTACTCAGCCTTCTGGTGGCGCTGTGCATGGCGGTAACGCTCCTGCCTGTGTCGGCAATCACAGCGTGGGCGGAGGAAGGCGGCTCTAACTCGACTACATTAAGAATCGAAAATGGCTATCCTGTCGGTTCCGGCGGTGAGGACTGGAGCTATGATGCTACGGCTAAAGTTTTGACCATCGCCCCCGAAAACCCTACTACCTATGATTTGAAAGAGTGCGGAAACATCCGTCTGGATCCAAAGAGTATTTTATGTTCTGCCATCATAAGGAAAAACGCAGAGATTGTAAATGGTAAATTTTGGAACGCCGGAAATCCTGGTTCCAGTATTACCAATGATGGCACTATAACGAGTGGCGTTTACTCAATGCCCGTTATAAATCATGGTACAATTACCGGCGGCATGTTTAATTCTACCGTTACCAACACTGGCACCATAAAGGGCGGCATTTTTCATAAAAAACCAGAGAATGGCCAAGTCGCTGACGGCTATACCTTGAAAGTGAATTCCCAGCAGAATGGTAGCTATGAGAGTTACGATGCAGAAATCAGTTATTTCGGCAACAGCGGTTATGTCATTCCCAATTCCGACCATGATACCAGCATCACCATCTATATTTCTCTTAAAAACAGTCAAGCAGTATTATTTCCTATTGATGTTACATTCGGAGACTCAAACGACACACATTGTTTGTTAGAAGATTGGGCACCAAATGCAAGTCATCACGATGATGGTATGGGTTCTTTTTCTGTCACTTTTACCGCACCACCCGCCAAAGCGGACACCGTTACCCTGAGCAAGCTGACCCGGCTGGTGATTGACGAAAACGGCTACCCCGTTGGCACCAAGGGCGGCACCCAGGATTACAGCGGCAACGGCTGGAAGTTTGAGAATGGCACGCTGACGCTGGAAAGCGGCCGTTATGATTTCTCCGGTGAGGAAAACGCACTGCGCCCCCTGAACCCGGATGTCCAGTTGGTGGTTGAATCCGGTGCCAAGCTGACCGGCGGCGCAGCTGGAGATGGGTCTGGTGTCACTTGGCAGCTGACCGAAAACACGGATGATCCGAGTACTTATAAGTTGACGATTAGCGGCAGTGGTGCAATGGAAGATTTTCCATTTGGTAGCTATCAGCCATGGTACAGCTTCCACGATCAAATCACCTCTGTTGTCGTTTCTCCCGGCGTAACTTCGATTGGACAATGCGCTTTTAGCCGGTTTGCTAAGCTAACTCATGTTGACATTGCAGATAGTGTAATATCCATTGGCTGGGATGCTTTTTATTATTGCTCCAGCCTTACTAACATTACAATTCCGCAAAGTGTCACATATATCGGACCCTTGGCTTTTTTCCATTGCACAAACTTAAGCAGCATCACACTTTCAAATAATATAACTTCCATTGGTAGCAGCGCTTTTGAAGATTGCACCAACCTCACCAGTATCACGATTCCCGGCAGTGTAACTTCAATTGGCTTGGCTGCTTTTTGTAACTGCACTAAGCTCACCAGTATCACGATTCCTGATAGTGTGACAACTATTGACCTCGAGGCTTTCAAGAATTGTTCTAGCCTGACTAGTATCACGATTCCCGGCAGCGTAACTTCAATTGGCCCGTATGTTTTCGATGGTTGTACTAGCCTGAATGACATCCGCTACTCTGGCACAAGTGAAAGCGTTATTTCTGCTCTTTCTGACTATGTCCCCACTCTCGTCACCTTCGACTATGGCGACAAAGTGCCTGAAGCAAAGCGGATGATAACAGTATCCGTCAAAACGGGCGAAACATTGACAGCTCCCACCACAATTCCCACCGTTTCCGGCTACGAGTTCAAGGGCTGGCTCACAAAAGATGACGAGCCGTATGATTTCACGGTCCCTCCCACCGGCCAGCTCACCCTTTACGCCAACTGGGAGAAGATTCCCGACCCGAAGCCCGACCCCAAACCTGACCCCACTCCTGACCCCACTCCCGAAGCCTCCACCTACACCCTGACGGTAAAAGGCGGCACGTTCACCTACAACGGCGGCGAAGCCATGACCAGCGCCAACGTGCCGGTGGATGCCGAGGTCAAGGTGACGCTGAACCAGAGCGCCGTGCCCGAGGGCATGGTGTTTGACCTGTGGGCCATGGATGAAGCCAGCCTGCTGGGCAACCCGGCGGTCGCCTACAACGAGGAGAGCTTTACCATCCCGGCGGGCAGCGTGGCCAAGGGCAGCACCGTGACCGTGGAAGCCCAGTACCGGGATGCCACCATCGAGAGCGAGCCCAGCATTCTGGGCACTGCCGCCATCATCGGCGTGGCCGGTGCAGGCACGGCGGTCATCGTGTGGCAGGGCTACCGCATCGGCATGGAGCTGTACGAAAAGTATTTCCAGCCCACGCCGGAAGAAACTGCGGCAGAGCAGCCCGCCCCGGAAGCTCCGGCAGCAGCCGCCGCTTCCTGAACGCAGGCGCACCCGCTCCCTTCCACGGCTGACAGCTCCACATAAAAACAGCG
>OFSD01002268.1_pt1 | contig 12472 bp, 8 predicted proteins | sample 1543191 | NCBI WGS metagenome assembly OFSD01 (sample SAMN04209221, study PRJEB22552) | human gut metagenome | biome: gut; material: feces | host: Homo sapiens | place: USA: Oklahoma
GAATGCCTTTTTTCCGGCAAAGTTAAATTGATCAATTGTCATAATACTCTATTTTATTTAAAAGTGTTACTAATTTCTTTTTAGTGAGCGCAAAGTTAGCATTTATTTCTTTTTTTTGCTATGAAACCGTTGTTTATTCTTTGTCTTTGCCGCTCTCTTTGCTAACTTTATATTTCTGGCAGTAATATTTGCACATTAATTGCAAACCGCAGGTATCACATTGTGGAGTACGTGCCTGGCATACATAGCGACCGTGCAGGATAAGCCAGTGGTGAGCTATGGGGATGTCTGTTTCCGGTATATGTTTTACCAATTCTTTTTCGACACTGAACGGAGTTGTACATTTATCTGATACGAGACCCAGGCGATGGCTGACGCGGAACACGTGTGTGTCTACTGCCATAGCCGCTTTATTGAAAACAACGGATTGGATGACATTGGCTGTTTTGCGGCCTACGCCGGGCAGTTTTACCAGTTCTTCAAGGGTATCGGGTACCTCACTGTTGAATTCTTTCACCAACATCTGTGCCATGCCTACAAGATGTTTAGCTTTGTTGTTGGGATAGGAGACGCTGCGGATATACTCGTATACCACGTCGGGAGTAGTAGCGGCGAGTGCTTCGGGAGTAGGGAAGTCCCGGTAAAGGGCGGGGGTAATCATATTGACGCGTTTGTCCGTACATTGTGCAGAGAGAATAACTGCTATCAACAGCTCGAACGGATTGTCATAATGCAACTCTGTTTCGGCTACGGGAACGTTCTCCCTAAACCAAGCAAGGATTTTTTCATAACGCTCTTTCTTTCTCATCTTAATTTGTTTTTATGATAGTGAGGAGATACTTTCAGATTGAAATAGAAGATGGAGATAACCGTGAGGCAGGCTCCGAAAAAATATGCCATATCGAATGAGGTAATCTGTGCGATATAACCTCCTGCTGTCAGACCTATACCAATGCCTACATCCCATGAAGTCAGGTAGGTAGAGGTGGCTGTTCCGCGCTGGTTGTTGGGGGCCAGGTTTACGAACAGCGTATTGAAGGCGGGGAACATCGTCCCGAAGCCTACTCCCAATAGGAGGGCAACCATAAAAAACAATATGTTTGTCAGTTCCGGGACGGTCTTCATCAGTAGTCCGCAAGCGGACAATATGAAGAAACAGCTACATACCAGATATAGTCCTAAAGTTATGACTTGGGTGATACGTCCTTTATCCACTTGTTTGCCGGAGAACATACGGGACACTGCCATGCCGACGGCCATAAAAGTAAAAAACAATCCGGAATTCAAGGTAATTCCTATTTCTTTGGCATACATGGCTACATAAGTGCTTGTCATGCCATATGGTATGGAGAGCAATAGCAGTGCGATTCCTGCCGGGATACCTTTCAGCAGCACAAAGCGGTCCAATGAGATAGGTTCTCGTTTGACTGGTTGTTTGGGTGGGGTCTTGACGAGGCATGCGGCAACAAAACCGATAGTTCCTGATATGAGCGAGCAGGCAAAAATCGTTTCAAAGGAATATATGTCATGCATGAAAAGACCAATCATCGGGCCGAAGCTCATGGCTGTATTGTTCATCAGTCCATAATATCCTACGGCTTCGCCGCGACGGGACGAAGGGGTAATGTCAATCACAATTGTATTTCCCGCTACGGTCACCATTCCAAATGCAAGGCCGTGGACAACCCGCAACATGATGAATAAAGATAGGACTCCCGCTAACATGTAACCTGCGAAAATGGTGATAAAGATGAAGTATGCCACCAGATAAAGAGGCTTGCGGGCTAGCGTGTCGAGCAGGTATCCCGAAAACGGGCGTATGCAGAGCGAGGCAATGGTGTAGCATGACAAGATGACACCTACTGCTGCATTTCCGGTATGGAATACCTCAGTCAGGTAGAATGGAAGAACCGGTAGTATCAGATAAAAGGCAAAATACAAAAGGAAATTGGCAGCCAGGATAAGGCAATAGCCGGAAGTTACAAGTTTGTCTTTTGCCATAGCGAAAAATAGTGGTTAGCGATGAGTGGTTAGCGATGAGTGATTAATGATATGCTGAAAATGCGCAACTTATTAATCACTAATCACTAGCCGTTATTCACTATATTTAGTAAGCGCTCTCGAATTCTTTCAGGAAGCGTGTGTCATTTTCAGAGAACATACGAAGGTCTTTCACCTGGTATTTCAAGTTGGTGATGCGTTCTATACCCATACCCAGGGCATACCCGCTATACACTTTACTGTCTATTCCGTTCAGCTCCAATACATTCGGATCTACCATACCGCATCCCAGAATTTCTACCCAACCCGTATGTTTGCAGAAAGGACAACCCTTGCCGCCGCAGATGTTACAGCTGATGTCCATTTCGGCACTCGGCTCGGTGAAGGGGAAGTAGGAAGGACGCAGACGAATCTTGGTGTCACTGCCGAACATCTCTTGAGCAAAGAGCAATAAGGCCTGCTTCAAGTCAGTGAAAGACACATTGCGGTCTACGTATAAGGCTTCTACCTGATGGAAGAATGCGTGTGCACGGTAGCTGATGGCTTCATTACGGTATACACGTCCCGGACAAAGCACGCGGATAGGAGGCTGTGTAGTCTCCATAACACGGCTTTGCACGCTGGATGTGTGTGTGCGAAGAATGATGCTGTGCGATACGTTTTCTGTATCATTTTCGATGAAGAATGTATCCTGCATGTCGCGTGCCGGATGGTCTTCGGCAAAATTCATGGAGGAGAATACGTGCCAGTCGTCTTCCATTTCCGGTCCATCGGCGATATTGAATCCCATACGGGCAAATATATCGATGATTTCGTTTCTCACGATGGAGAGCGGATGGCGGGTTCCTAATTCTATCGGGTAGGCTGAACGGGTCAAGTCAATATCGTCACAGCCGGTATCTTGGCTTTCGAACTGTTCTTTCAAAGCGGCAATCTTTTCTTGTGCTTTGTTTTTCAGTTCGTTCAAGCGCATACCCACCTCTTTTTTCTGTTCGGCGGCTACATTGCGGAAATCTGCCATCAAGTCATTGATGGCTCCTTTTTTACTGAGGTACTTGATGCGGAGTGCCTCTAATTCCTCGGCGTTAGCGGCTTTCAGCGCCTCTACTTCCTGCAGAAGCTGATTGATTTTAGCTATCATATCGTTGTTATCTTATTTATTTTCTAAGTTAAAAACGGTGCAAAGATACAATATTATCATTGTTTTGCCTCCACTTGGGGAAGATAATTTGGTATCAGTGGTACAAAATTTTATGTGAAGAAGAAATGATAGAGGATGGGAGAAAAAATGATATATATGTAAAAGTCTTCATATTGTTTATGGAAAAAACATAAATGAGCGTTGTTTAGTGACTTTTAAAATATACTTTTCGTATCTTTGCGCCCCGTTTACTGTTCTATGGAGGTAGAACAAACTGGCGGTTGGTATTTATTAACATACGTCAAAGAGAGAGAGTTAACGGAGTAATTGTTGCATTAAAGTTAGAGTTTGAATTGATGAAATTGAAGACAATCCTGCCAGTCGTGGCAGTTGCGGGAGTACTCATGTGTGAGCCTGCCGTATTGTTGCATGCCGGTACATCTGATTTTGCTTCTCCCGAAGCTATGGGATGGTTCCGTAAGAAAAAGAAGAGTGAAACCAAGGACAGCGTTCAATCCAAGAGCGACTACGAAAAATTGACTGGTTCCGATGCTATTGCCCGCAAGGGAATGTTCAATGTTTACCAGAAGAAGAGCGATTATTACTTTGAAGTGCCGGCAAGGCTGTTGGGACGTGATATGCTGGTAGTAAATAAATTACAACGTGTGCCTTCCGAACTGAATGAGGCGGGTGTGAACCGTGGTACGAATTACGAAAATCAGATGGTGCGTTTTGAATTGGACAAGGCTGCCAACAAGCTGTTGGTACGTCAGAGCCGTCCTCTTCCGTTGGCACCGGACGAGGATGCCATACGGCAGTCCGTACTGGATAATTATATTTCTCCGCTGATAGCCGGCTTCAAGATAGAGGCATTCAATAATGACTCTACCATGATAGTGGTCAAGGTCAACGATATTTATGATGGTACGGAGACGAGTATCAATAATGTCTTTACGAATATCAACCTGGGAACTTCGGCCATCAAGAATCTCTCCCGCATTTTATCTATCAAAGCTTTTGAGAACAATGTGGTAGCTACTTCCGAGCTGACAACTAAGGTGACTGAGGGAACAACGACTGTGTTTGTTACGGTCGAAGTCAGTTCCTCTCTGTTGCTGTTGCCGGAGAAACCGATGATGGGACGTCTGGATAGTCCGCGTGTAGGTTATTTTACTAATCCGTTATTAAATTACAGTGACGGTCAGCAGCGTGTAGACAAGAAACCGTTCATCACCCGCTGGCGTCTGGAACCGAAACCGGAAGACCGGGAGCGTTACCTTCGCGGTGAATTGGTGGAACCGGCCAAACCGATTGTGTTCTACATCGAGAACTCCACTCCCAGTCGTTGGCGGAAATATATCAAGCAGGGAATCGAGGATTGGCAGGCTGCTTTTGAACGTGCCGGATTCAAGAATGCCATCGTTGCAAGGGAGTTGACGGACAGCATGAATGTGGATAAGGATGACGTGAACTACTCCGTGCTGACCTATGCCGCCTCCACCAAAGCCAATGCCATGGGCCCCTCTATCCTCGACCCCCGTTCGGGTGAGATATTGGAAGCGGACATCATGTGGTGGCATAATGTGCTGGGCATGCTTCAGGAATGGATTACAGTGCAAACCGGTGTCGTACGTCCCGAAGCAAGAGGAGTAAGGCTGCCGGATGAACTGATGGGTGATGCCATGCGTTTTGTGGCATGCCATGAAGTGGGTCACTCGCTGGGCTTGCGTCACAATATGATTGCTTCCTGGACTTTTCCGACAGATTCCCTGCGTTCCAAAACATTTACGGACCGTATGAATACCACTTCCTCCTCTATTATGGACTATGCACGTTTCAATTATGTGGCACAGCCGGGTGACGGCGTTACGGCACTTTCTCCCCATATAGGCCCGTATGATATGTTTGCCATAGAATACGGTTATCGTTGGTATGGTAAAGAAACCCCAGAAGCAGAGAAGGACTTGCTTGCCGACTTTCTGAGCCGTCATGCAGACCGTTTATATAAATATAGTGAGGCGCAGGATGTACGTGATGCCGTAGACCCGCGTGCGCAGAATGAAGATTTGGGCGATGATGCTGTCCGCTCGTCTCTGCTGGGTATTGAGAACTTGAAGCGTATTGTTCCTCAAATCATCCAATGGACTACTACCGGCGAGAAAGGACAGACTTATGAAGAAGCTTCCCGCCTATACTATGCGGTTATCAACCAATGGAACAATTATCTTTATCATGTATTGGCAAATATCGGTGGTATCTATATAGAGAACACGGTTGTGGGAGACGGACAGAAAACCTATACCTTTGTGGAGAAAGAGAAGCAGCAAGCAGCCTTGAAGTTCCTGCTGGATGAAGTGCTGACCTATCCCAAATGGCTGTTCGACACAGAAGTGGGAGAGTACACCTACTTGCTGCGCAACACTCCGCTGGGCGTAGTGGAAAATGCACCGACACAAGTGTTGAAGAATGCCCAATCCTATATCCTTTGGGATTTGCTGGGCAACAACCGCCTGATGCGTATGTTGGAGAACGAATCGGTGAACGGCAAAAAGGCTTTCACGGTGGTAGAGCTGGTGGATGGCCTGCATCGCAACATCTTTGCCACTACGGAACGCGGTGCCTTGCCGGACGTCATGACACGCGCCTTGCAGAAGAACTTCGTAGATGCACTGATTACAGCAGCTGCCGAAAGCGAAGGAGTGAAAATAAACAAAAAACTGATGGACAACCACTTCTTGCTGGACCATCAGACTGCCCTTTGCAGCTGTGACGAGCATGCCGGTAAGACTTTGGATGCCGACCGTATGGGTGCACACCGCGAACTGAACTTCTACGGTTCGCAGATAAACCGCGTATCTGATGTCATCTCCGTGAAGCGTGGTGAGTTGCTTCGCATCAAAGAATTGCTCCAAAATCGTCTGGGTGCATCGGATATAGCCACTAAATATCATTATAAGGATTTGATTTTGCGTATCAATACTGCATTAGGAGTAAAGTGATTTTTCTTTTCAATAGAGTATTAATTAATTTTATATGTAACGCATGAAAAAACGTGTATTAATCGTTTTGCTATGCTTTGTAGGAGCTTTGTCATCTGCTTTTGCTGCAGAGAAAAAAGTCCAGGGCGTAGTAATATCTTCAGAGGATAACCTACCGCTTATCGGTGCTTCCGTTTATGTGACTGCGGAAGACTTGAAAAAGGCGGGGAGTGCTCAGACTACAATGGGGGTCATCACTGATGTGGATGGTCAGTTCTCTATCGCTATACCTGCGGGGATAACCCGTTTCTTTTGTAGCTACGTGGGATATGACGTATTGGAAGTGAAGCTTGTTCCGGGAAAGGAACATTATGAAATAACACTTCATGCATCTTCCCAAATGCTCGATGCCGTTGTTGTGACGGGTTACCAGACAGTGGAGCGCCGCAAGCTGACGGCAGCGGTATCCAAACTGGATATATCGGACGAGACCATCGGTGCAGTAAAAAGTATCGACCAGGCACTTGCCGGACAAATTGCCGGACTTTCTGTCAGCCCGACTTCCGGTGCTCCGGGTGCTCCGGCAAAGATACGCATTCGCGGTACTGCTTCATTGAATGGTACACAAGACCCTTTGTGGGTGCTGGACGGCATTCCTTTGGAGGGAACGGATGTTCCCGAACCGGATGAGCTGAATGACATCACCAACATGAAGCAATCTTCCATTGCAGGCCTGAATCCGGCAGATATTGAGAATATCACCATCCTGAAGGATGCGGCAGCCACTGCCATCTATGGTGCGAGGGCAGCCAATGGCGTCATTGTGATTACAACAAAGAAGGGTAAGGTCGGTAAACCGGTTATCAATTTCTCGTCCCGGTTTACCTATACTCCTACATTGAGCCTTGACCGGTTGAACTTGCTGAACTCAGCGGAGAAAGTAGGATTGGAAATGGATATGATCCGTAATAACTATTCTCCGGACAATCATAAAGGAGGCGTATATAATATTCTTTCCAATTACAATGAGTTGTCTGCTTTTCAGAATGGAGGATGGGATGCCTTGAGCAGTGATACACAAGCTGCCATCAACCGTTTGAAGAGTGTTAATACAAACTGGGGAGATATCCTTTTCCGCGATGCTTTCAGCCAGGAATATAACTTGAGCCTTTCCGGCGGTACGGAAAGGGTTACGTATTATACCTCTTTCGGCTATTATAAAGAGGATGGAAATGTGGACGGTGTGGGTATGGACCGTTTCAACTTGGTAGGAAAGACTTCCTATAAGGTGAACAGTATACTGAAAGTGGGTGCCTCCATGTTTGCCAACCGTCGCAAAAATACCAATTATCTGACAGATGCATACGGTATGTCGAATCCCGTGTTCTATTCACGCAAGGCTAATCCGTATTTTGAACTTTATGACAAGAATGGCAACTATAATTACGACTACGATATTCAGAACAACACTGATAAGGATTTAGGATTCAACATCTTTGAAGAACGGCAGAACACGTCTAATGAAAGCGTGGTGAATTCTTTTTCATCTATATTTGATGCGGAGCTACGGTTCAATGACAAGTGGAAGCTGACTTCCCAGTTTGGCTATCAGTTGGAAAAGACTTCCAGAGAAGAAATAGCGGACTGGGAAAGCTATGCCATGCGCTATTACTATAAGTTGAGCGAATACTCCCAGGGCGGAGAAACCAAACACTTCCTGCCCGAAGGAGGTATGCAGAAGTCTTATGAAAACTCCAATTCACAGATTACTTGGAAGGCGATGGGAGAATATCGCGACAGTTTCAATGATATTCATGAACTGGAAGTGATGGCGGGTACCGAGCTGCGCAAGACCTGGTATGAAACCTTGTTCTCGGCAGGGTATGGCTTCGACCGCAAGACGTTGACGACCAAACCGGTGATTTTCCCCAACGAAAGTTACGCCACGTCTTTCCCGCTCCATCAGACAACGTATAAGGAGAATGCTTATGTATCTTTCTACTCTACGGCCTCTTACTCTTTGTTGAACCGCTACACGGTGGGAGGAAGTATCCGCTTTGACGGTTCCGACCTTTTCGGTGTGGATAAGAAGTACCGCTATCTTCCTCTTTATTCTGTCAGTGCCTTGTGGCGTCTGTCACAAGAACCGTTTATGCAGCAGGCCAAGTGGGTGGATAACCTGGTGTTCCGTGCATCTTACGGTCTGCAGGGAAATATTGACAAGAATACTTCTCCGTTCCTGTTGGGTACATATCGGTCGGAAAGTATTTTGCCCGGAGTATCGGAAGATGTAATTATTATTAATTCCGCTCCCAACAAGAAGTTGCGTTGGGAAAAGACGCAGTCTGTCAATGCCGGCTTTGATTTTTCTGTATTGAACCAGGCTATCAATCTGAGCGTGGACTATTATTACCGTAAGGGTACCGATTTGATAGCTTTGCGCATGCTTCCTCTGGAGACGGGCTTTACTTCAATGAACGTCAACTGGGCAAGTATGGAGAACAAAGGTGTGGAAATCAGCTTGTCTACCCGTAACATAACGACAAAAAACTTCTCCTGGTACACAAATTTCAATTTTGCCTATAACGGTAATAAGGTATTGCAGGAAAACATACCGGAGCAGCAGACCACTCCGGGACGTGAAGGCTATCCCGTAGGGGCAATTTTCGCACTGAAGACTGCGGGAGTGAATAAGGAAACCGGTAATATGATGTTCTATAATCCGGAGGGAGAGAAAGTGACCTTGAAGGAGCTTTACCGCCTGAAGGACGAGTGGGGGATAGGTATTGCCTCTTCCGATGTAACTGCAGCCGAAGAGAGAACCTTTTATTCGTATATCGGGAGTAGCGATGCTCCTTATACGGGAGGTTTGATTAATACCTTCAGCTATAAAAACTGGGAGCTGAATGTCAATTTCTCTTTGACGTTTGGCGGGTACGTACGTACGCAGCCCTCTTATGACATCATTAATCCGGATTATGGCAAGAACTATAATGCGGATGTGCTGAACCGCTGGACTCCGGAAAACCCGAATGCGGAGCTTCCGGCATTTATGCTGAGTGCTTCCAACCCGGAAGAGTACTCCTGGTATGATTCTAAAACCATCTGGAGAGATTTGGATATCTGGGTGAAGAAGCTGAACTACGTACGTTTGCAGAATCTGCGTCTGGGTTACCGTATCCCTGAGCTCCTGACAAAGCGTTTGGGAATGAACTCGGCAACGGTATCTATTGAAGGACGCAATCTCTTCGTGTTTGGTTCGGGATATAATAACTACATGGATCCGGAGTCGATGTACAATCCTTATGCAACTCCCGTACCCAAGTCGGTTACATTCAGTTTGAACTTGAATTTCTAACTTCAAAAGCAGAAAGAAAATGAAGAAAACAATAAGTCTGATGATAATGGCCTGCATGCTTCTGCTTGCGGCATGCGACAACTATCTGGATATACAGCCTACCGGTAGTGTCATTCCCAATTCTTTGGCTGAGTATAGAGCGTTGCTTGCCCGTTCTTATAAGGACGTGAGTAAATTCAGTGACCGGGGAATGGCTTGTTTCCGTTCCGACGAGATGCTGGTTCGGGATAATGAATATGACCAAAATTATTATATGGATATAGAGCGCTGGAACGACCTTGCTCCCAATGCCTATACCTCATCGTTTGAATGGGCCAAGTATTACAATGTGCTTTTTATTGCCAATCACGTTATTGAGAGCAGAAGTGATATTAAGGAAGGCACTGAGGAAGAAATAAATCAGCTTGTAGGAGAAGCGTATATGCTCCGTGCTTATGTACATTTCTTATTGGTAAATCTTTATGGACAGCCCTATACTAAGGAGGGAGCTTTGGATACCAAATCGGTACCGCTGAAATTGGATACGGATTTAGAGAAAGTCCTGAAACGCAATACGGTGGAAGAAGTTTATACTTCCATCCAAGCAGATATTGACGAGGCACGCAAACTGGTCATGAAGGCAGAATGGGAACAGAGATATTCATATCGTTTCAATGCGGCTTCGGTAGAGGCGTTTCAATCACGCGTATCCCTTTATAAGGGCGAGTGGCAGGCGGCTTGGGATGCTGCTGAGGCAGTGCTTGCCGTGAAGTCTGTATTGGTAGATTTGAATGATGCCGCTGCAACTCTTCCTAACAGTTATAATTCCGTGGAAAATATTACTCCACTGGAGACACCTCTGAGCAGTACAATCAATGGGGCTGCTCTGGCTACTCCGGTTTTTCTCTCCCTTTATGCTGAGAACGACCTTCGGCTGGACAAATATTTTGCTGAAACGGATGAAAAAGGTTTCCGGAAGAATAAGAAGGCGGGAAGCAATAACTACTTGTGTACTTTCCGTGTGGGTGAAATATATCTGACGGCTGCTGAGGCTGCTGCCCGACTTGGAGAACTGTCTCAAGCACGTACTCGCCTGCTGGAACTGATGCGGAAACGTTATGCACCGGAGGCCTACGAAGCGAAATCCGTTGTTGTCAATGCCATGGATAAGGAAGCGTTGGTACAGGAAATATTAGATGAACGTGCCCGTGAACTTGCTTTTGAAGGACATCGTTGGTTTGACCTTCGTCGTTCCACCCGTCCGCGTTTGGAGAAAGTGCTTGATGGTACGCGTTATGTACTCGAAGAGAATGATGCCCGTTATACATTGGCCATTCCGAAAGAAGCCATAGAAGCCAATCCGGGATTGCTGAACTGATAAAGATACTCCCCGATTCTGTATTGACGAGAATCGGGGAGTTTTGTCTTTATGTGGATTGGATATGTATTTTTTACGTACCTTTGCACCGTTTTTTGTAATAGACAGTATAAGATGATACAGAATCAGAGACCTCCTATCCATAGAATTGCTTTTCCTATTCTTATAGCATTGAGTATTTCGCATTGTTTGAACGATATGCTGCAATCGGTTATTTCGGCAGTATACCCTTTGTTCAAGGAGGATTTATCCTTGAGTTTTGCCCAGATTGGTCTGATTACGTTAGTGTATCAGATGTCGGCGTCCGTGTTTCAGCCTCTAATGGGATTGTTCTTTGATAAGCGCCCCATTGCCTGGTCATTGCCGATAGGTATGGGCTTTACTTTGGTCGGTATCATGAATCTGGCTTTTGCTACTAATCTGTATTGGTTGCTGGCTTCGGTATTCATTGTGGGTATCGGTTCGTCTGTACTCCATCCGGAGGCGTCACGTATTACTTTTCTGGCTTCCGGCGGAAAACGCGGACTGGCGCAGTCTCTATTTCAGGTGGGCGGGAATTTGGGAGGCTCGCTTGGACCGTTACTGGTGGCTTTGCTGGTAGCTCCTTACGGGAGGCATCACATTGCCTTGTTCACGGTTTTTGCCTTGATTGCCATCGTGGTGATGATTCCTATATGTCGTTGGTTCCGTTCCTACTTGAACCACATCAAGAAACGCCCGATGCTTGTGGCAGGAAAGATAGAACGCCCTCTTTCCTCAAAGATGACGGTGTTTGCCATAAGTATTCTGCTGATACTTATCTTCTCCAAATATATCTATATGGCAAGTTTGACGAGCTACTATACATTCTATCTGATCCATAAATTTGGTGTTACTGTTCAGGCTTCACAGCTTTTCTTGTTTGTCTTTCTGGTAGCCACTGCCATCGGAACATTGGTGGGAGGTCCCGTAGGTGACAGGGTAGGACGTAAATATGTCATCTGGGCTTCCATTCTTGGAACGGCTCCATTTAGTATGATGATGCCTCACGTAGGGCTTGCATGGACAGTAGTGCTGAGCTTCTGTGTCGGTCTGATGCTTTCTTCCGCTTTTCCTGCCATATTGCTGTACGCCCAGGAATTGCTACCCAATAAGCTGGGGTTGATTTCCGGGTTGTTCTTTGGTTTCGCTTTTGGAATTGCCGGTATTGCTTCGGCTGTATTGGGAGGCATGGCTGATAAATATGGTATAGAGGCTGTTTATAATGTATGTGCCTTTATGCCTTTGTTGGGGTTGGTGGCTTGCTTTCTGCCTAATTTGAAGAGGAGATAAAGTTTTTTTATTCCCATTGTCAGCCATACGGAAAGAACGAAAGGTGCGGTCAATGTAATAATTCCCCAACTCATTCCCACAATTTGCAATACAACAGAGAGTAAAACGGAACATACAGCCCATATAAGCTCATCCAGCTTTTACCTCCTAAAGCAATGGCACACAATACGCCATTATATCCCATCAGGCCTATATTCAAAGCTTCGGAATCTGCTCCCAATAATATGGCTAGGGGGAGGGGGAGAAGTACCCCCAATATGGTATATACTGCTGCAATACAACAGAGAGTAAAACGGAACATACAGCCCATATAAGCTCATCCAGCT
>OFSD01002273.1_pt1 | contig 12441 bp, 8 predicted proteins | sample 1543191 | NCBI WGS metagenome assembly OFSD01 (sample SAMN04209221, study PRJEB22552) | human gut metagenome | biome: gut; material: feces | host: Homo sapiens | place: USA: Oklahoma
AGATTCTGGCAGTGTGCAAGATCCTGCTGGAGAGCCGCTCCATGGTCAAGGAGGAGATGTTCCCCATTCTGGACAAGCTGGTGCAGGTGTGCACCCCGCTGGATCGGTTGAATCAGGTCAAAGACCTCATCAGCAACGAACGCTTTCATTACGTTGAGCCGCAGCATGGCCGGAAGTTTATCGAGAGCCTGTGGGAGATCGGTACGGCAGTAGAAAATCACAATGTTATGGAAATTACCTACTGCCGCACCCACGATGGCGAGACTCGTGTGCGCACCATCGAGCCGGTGGGCATCCTGTTCAGCGAGTATTATTTCTATCTGGCGGCGTTCATCGAAGGCATCGACAAGGATAAGCATTTCCAGAATCCGCAGGATAATTCCCCGACGATTTACCGCATTGACCGCATCCAGAACTATAAGACGCTCGACCGGCATTTTGCCCAGCGGTATACCGACCGCTTTCAGGAGGGCGAGATGCGCAAGCGCATCCAGTTCATGTACGGCGGTGAATTGCAGACCATCCGCTTCGAGTATACTGGGCCTAGTCTGGAATCGGTATTGGATAGATTGCCCACCGCAAAGGTTTTGCAGGTGACGGAAAAGGGCTGGATCGTGGAAGCCGAGGTGTTCGGTACGGGCATTGAGATGTGGGTAAGAAGTCAGGGAGAATATGTTCGGGTTATAAGACCGTAAGGAGTTATTGCGATATGGGCAAAATTCAGGTGGAAATATATTATACAGATAAGCTAGAGTCCATCCGTGTAGACCAGCAGAAGATAGAAATTCCAACGGCTATCAAGACAAAGCCTGTTATAGCATGGTTTGGGCCGACTGGAGGTCGAGTGAACTGGAGAGGACTAGCAGCTGAAATCAGAGCGATGGATCCCAACCGTGATGAAAATGCTACATATAACTTTCTGTTCAATGGTCCAGACGACAAAAAGCGGGAATTTATGACCTGTGTGAAGAACGAGAATTTGGGCGAGGAAGCACAGCAAGAAAGCAAGGCTAAAACGGAGCAGGACTACCTGATAAATGCTGAAAATTTCCATCAAATGGGCAATGAATCCGCCGCATTTCTGAATTACAAAATTGCTGCAGAAGAATATGATTCTCCACAGGCACAGTATGAAGTGGCAGTCCGGTATCAAAACGGTATTGGTGTGGAAAAAAGCGAGGAAAAAGCTGTCGGGTGGTATTATAAGGCTGCCGAGAATGGTTTTATGGCGGCCCAAATGGAAATAGCTAAGAGAAATGAATGTGGTATTGGAATAGAAAAAAACGATGAAGAAGCAGTAAGATGGTATGAAATAGCAGCTAAAAATGGAAATTTAACAGCGCAAATCAAAATGGCAGAGCAACGTAAAAATGGCGTAGAAGAAATAAAAACTGAAAGAGAAGCGAGCAAATGGTATGAACGTATTGCCGAAAATGAAAATGCAGAAGAATTATACAATGTAGCACTCCGCTATGAAAATGGCAACGGCGTACAGCCCAATGTAAATATTGCCTTTGAATTATACCAGCAGGCAGCCCAAAAGGGGAATTCAAGAGCACAACATGCGCTTGGAGTTATTTATGAGGATGGTGTGATTGCACAGTTGGACATGAAAAAAGCTATCGAATGGTACGAGATAGCTGCAAAAAATGGAAATGCAGATGCAGAATGTGACCTTGGTTATTGCTATCAATTTGGAAAAGGTGTTCAGAGGAATCTGAACAAGGCGATTGAGTTGTATGAAAAATCAGCAAGCCAGGGAAATATGTATGCACAATGTAATCTGGGAGTTTGCTATGAAAAAGGAATCGGTGTTTCCGCGGAAAAAGTGAAAGCAAGAGCACTTTATAAAGCCGCAGCGAATCAGGGACATCCGGGGGCGCAATATAAATTAGCACTTGGATATTTGAAATTTAAAAGTACAGAACAAGTGAAGACATCTAAGCTTGAGAATGACATAGAAGATTTTGTTGAAGTTGATAAGATAAATTTTGTAATGGAGTGGATGAGAAACGCAGCACAGAATGGCATCCTTCCTGCCCAAATGTTTTTAGGAGACATTTACTGTATCTACGACGACAGCAATGGAAAAGACGGAGTATCAAAAGAAGAACGGAAAAAATATTATCAGATGGCAGCAGAACAGGGAGAACCGAAAGCGGAATATGAATTGGGAAAATACTGTATTGAAGATAAGAATGAATCTATGAAATGGCTGCAAAAGGCAGCATCACAAAACTACATAGATGCGCTGGTTGAGATTGGAAAACGCTATCAGGAGAATAATGATTTTGAAACGGCCAAGAAATGGTATCAAAGAGCAGCGGCGAAAGGAAATGAACGAGCAAAATCATACATAGAAAAGTATAAGAAATGTCATTGCTTCAACGAAAAGCAAGTTTACGAGAAAAAACACCCGCTATTGAGTAAAGCTAATTCAGGTGTATTAGGAACATTAAATTTGATACTGAGACCGTATGATTTTGATGATTGGAATAGCTACATGGAATTTATTGTAGGACCGCTTGAAAGAACTCCTTGTATTATAGAATCTAATACCCATAGGAAGTGGAAAAAGCGGCGTGATGACCCTGAAAATAGCAATGCGCAAAAAACTTGAAGAAATGAGAGTTGAGGCGGTATCTGGGATGATAAAAAACAGAAAGGATGAATGCTTATGAACAGGACTCAGGTGGAAGTACGTTTTACAGATAAACTGGATTCTATCCGTGTGGATCAGCGTGAAATGGAAATCCCCAATGCTATCAAGGAAAAGCCTATTGAAGAGTGGTTTGAAGCGACTACAGGCCGTGTAAAGTGGGGTGGTCTGGGTGCCGAGATCAAGGATATGGATTTTAGCGGCGAGAAAAACGCAGCGTACAGCTTCTTGTTCAATGGACCAGAGGACAAAAAGCGAGAGTTTATGATTTGTGTGCAAAGTTATGGCTTGGGGGAGGAAGCACAGAAAGAAAGCAAGAAGGAAACGGTACAGGAATACTTGAAGGATGCAGAAAATCTTCACCAGATGGGGAATGAGGAGGCTGCTTTTCTGAGATATAAAATTGCAGCTGAAGAGTATGGCGATGCACATGCGCAGTATAAATTAGCCCGTTGGTATCAGGATGGCATTGGTGTAGAACCGAACGAGCAGAAAGCTATTGAATGGTATCGTAAAGCGGGGCAGAATGGCAGTCTGGAAGCGCAGACGGAAATGATTCGACGCTGCGAGAATGGCATTGGTATGGAGAAGAGCCGCACGGAAGCTGTTGTGTGGTGCCGCGAGGCAGCAAAGCAGGGTGATGAGGATGCGCAATATCAGTTGGCAGAATGCTATTTTGAAGGCGATGGCATAGAACAAGACAAAGAGGAAGCTGTCAAGTGGTATCAGGAGGCTGCGAAACAAGGTAAGGTAGACGCACAATATCAATTAGCAGAATGCTATTTTGAAGGCGATGGCATAGAGCAAGACAAAGAGGAAGCTGTCAAGTGGTATCAGGAGGCCGCGAAACAAGATAAGGTAGACGCACAATATCAATTAGCAGAATGCTATTTTGAAGGCGATGGTGTAGAGCGAGACAAAAAAGAAGCCATCAAATGGTATGGTGAGGCGGCAGAACAAGGACACGTAGAAGCGCAATATAAACTGGCTGAACTCTATGAAACTGGGGTTGAAATTGAAAAAAACGAGAAAAAGGCCGTGGAGCTTTATCGAAAATCAGCAGAACAGGGGCATACAAGGGCTCAGAATGCTCTTGGCCGACTCTACATTTATGGGAAAGGTGTAGAAAAAGACGCAAAGCAAGCAATTAAGTGGTTTCAAAAAGCAGCAGAACAGGGCTATGAATCGGCGCAGTATAATCTTGGCAACTGCTATAAGACCGGGAACGGTGTAGAAGTGAATTTAGTCAAAGCAGCAGAATGGTATCGAAAGTCTGCCGAGCAAGGTTTTGCACCCGCACAGAGAAATCTTGGCAACTGTTATAAATATGGAGATGGTGTAGAAAAAGATCTTGTAAAAGCGGCAGAATGGTCTCAGAAAGCTGCAGAGCAAGGAGATAAAACTGCACAGAACAATATTGGATGTTGTTATGAACGTGGTGAGGGCGTAGAGAAAGACCTTATAAAAGCAACAGAGTGGTACCGGAAGGCCGCAGAGCAGGGATCGATAATAGCACAATACAATTTAGGTGTGTTTTATGAGCAGGGCAAGGGGAGGATAACGAAAAATCTTGAAAAAGCATTCGAGTGGTACAGAAAAGCTGCGGAGTCTGATTATCCACCTGCACAAAATAAGATTGGAGATTGCTATAAATATGGAAAAGGATCGATGAGAAATTTGGTAGATGCGGCACAGTGGTATCGTAAAGCGGCGGAGCAAGGAAACAAAACTGCGCAATTCAACCTTGGAAATTGCTATTATTATGGACACGGCGTGGCAAAAGATTTGACCAAAGCAGCAGAATGGTATTGGCACGCTGCATTGAATGGTAGTAAGGCAGCACAGAATGCTCTTGGTGACTGTTACTATTACGGGAAAGGAAGAGAAGAAAATTCCGCGCAGGCTGTGGAATGGTATCGGAAAGCCGCAGAGCAGGGTTATGCACAGGCGCAGTATAATCTTGGCTATTGCTATTACATTGGAGAGGGTATAGCAAGATCTGTATCGCTTGCAGCGGACTGGTACCATAAAGCGGCAGAGCAGGGGCATTCAGAGGCACAGGCTGCCTTTGGCGACTGTTATCGCACGGGCGAAGGTGTGACGAAAAACGAAGCATCGGCAGTATGGTGGTATCTCAAAGCAGCAGAGCAGGGGCATGTAGGAGCACAGTGTGCTCTGGGAGATTGCTACCGCACGGGTGAAGGTGTGACGAAAAATGGTACAGTGGCGATTCAGTGGTACCGCAAGGCAGCAGACCAGGGCTATGCAGAAGCACAGAATATGCTGGGCATCTGTTACCATAATGGAGATGGTGTAGCGCAAGATAATCGGGAGGCTGTGAAATGGTGCTGCAAAGCGGCCGAGAATGGTTTGGCTTTGGCGCAGTACAACATGGGGTTTTTCTGTGAGCAGGGTGTCGGCGGAGCAAACAAGGAGGATGCACTGGGGTGGTACTGTAAGGCCGCGGAGCAGGAAAATGCGAGTGCACAATATAAGCTTGGCGTGTTCTATGAAAATGGATACGGTGTGACACAAAACAAAGAGGAAGCCGCAAAATGGTACAAGAAAGCGGCAGATCAAGGCGACGAAAATGCAAAGAAAGCCATTGACAAAATGCAAAGCAGTGGCCTGGGCTCTGCCGCTGCTGCTGCCGCGGCACTGGCCGGCGTGGGTCTGGTTTGGAAAATCCTAAAAGGTTGATGAATGGAAAGGCGATAAATATGGCAAACGAGCTTGAAGTGCAGCGGGTGCAGCAGCTTTCTGTGCAGCGGTCGCTGAGTGACCTGACGAATCAGCTGACCCTTGCGGATCATCTGGTGTATAAAAAGTATCTTGCAGAATTGCAGAATTATGGCATGGTGGAGCTTTCTCAGCAGATGTTGGAGGTGCAGAATCCTGCCCGGTGCATCCGAATGTTCCAGCTGAAGGAACTGACCCTGAAAAAGGGCGAAGATATGTTCCAGAAACTTTCCACGGTGTACTATTCTAGTATGGCTCAGGGCTGCAGTCTGGCAGTGATGATTGATGTGCCGGATGAACACAATGGAGCAAATATCTATTTGGGTGTGCGCGAAGATTCCTCCAAAAAGAATATGGAAAATTGTGATTTGGATACTTCCAGTAAAGCACTACAGAAAGTTTTGCTTTCAAATTTCCCCGGCTCTGATACAAGAGGCATCATTCAGGATGAGGAAAGAGAACTTTTGAATGGTGCTTTTGGTGAAGAGCAGGAGGCTGTAGCTTCGGTGTCTTGTGTGGCGGCGATGCGAGATAAGTCCAAGACAGAGGACAAGGCTTTTATTCAAGGCATTGAGCGCTTTATGGATGCGATGGAAGGAGAAAAATATACCGCATTATTTTTGGCAGAACCTGTCTCAAATGAAATGCAGGCAGCCATCCGTAGCGGGTATGAAAATCTATATAGTAGTCTTTCACCTTTCCGAAAAAGTACATGGTCCTATACGGAAAACGAAAGCACTTCAGTGATGGAAAGTCTGTGTAGTGGTACAAGTCATACTGTCAGTAAGAACGTTACAACCACAACAACGGAGGGTACTAGTCGGTCGTCTTCCGTGACTGACGGAACGCAAACTACAAGGGGAATAAACGGTACTATTAATGGAAGTATTACAAATAGTGCGGGAACATCGATTTCACGAATTTCTCCTGTGGCTGGAGGCATAGCAGCTGTTTTAGGAGTGGGCGGTATTGCGGCAGCGGTGCTGGTTCCAGGCGTGGGAACTGCGATTGGACCATTGCTGGGAAACCTTGGAACGACTGCTATGGGAATGGGACCAATAAAAAGTACTTTTGACAGTGTAGCACGTAACATTGGTGGATCCCTAGGGTTGAGTCTGACAAAAGGGACGAGCCATTCTACGACTGAGCAAAGTGGAACTTCCCAAAGCACATCCAAGGGTGTTTCAGAGGGCGAATCGGATAGTACGAGCCAGCAGGAAACACATGGAACGACCGATACACAGGGAATAGGCCGCTCACAGCAGATTGAACTGTGCAACAAATCGGTGGAAGAGCTGCTGGAGCGTATTGAAAGCCAACTCAAGCGTGTAAAGGAAAGCGAAGATTATGGCTGTTATAACTGTGCAGCTTATTTCCTTTAATCTGTGCCATCTACTGCGATTTTGGCAGCAAATACTTACCGCGCACTGATGGTGGGTGAAGGTTCTTCGGTGGAGAGCGGAGCTGTCAATGTGTGGCAGCGTCCAGATCAGGTAAAACAATTGCGGGAATATCTCAAGCGATTTATGCACCCGATGTTTGCCCGTCAACTGTGGAATGATTCACCCGAAAGTCTGATTTATACTCCGGCAACTCTGGTCAGTGGTCAGGAACTGCCAATACACCTTGGGCTTCCTACGCGGTCTGTGCATGGACTGGCGGTGATTGAACATGCAGAGTTTGGCCGCAATGTGCCAAATGCTAGTGCAGAATATGCGGATGAAATAAATCTGGGCAAGATTTACCATATGGGTAAGTCAGAACCGGCAGCCCTGATCCTGAATCGGCAGGCACTTACAGCACATACCTTTATTACTGGCTCTACAGGTTCGGGTAAGAGTAATACGGTCTACGAACTGCTGCGGCAGCTGGATGCTGGTGGAGTGAATTTCATGGTCATTGAACCAGCTAAAGGCGAATACAAGAATGTGTTTGGCGATAGGGAAGATGTGCATGTATTTGGCACGAATCCGAAAATTACAAAGCTTCTGCACATCAATCCATTCCGATTCCCGGAAGAAATTCATGTACTGGAACACATTGACCGGCTGATTGAAATTTTTAGTGTGTGCTGGCCGATGTATGCGGCGATGCCGGCAGTGCTAAAAAATGCGATGCTTCAGGCCTATGAAGTGTGTGGGTGGAATCTGGAAACTTCTGAAAATGAGTATAACAAGAATCTGTTCCCGACATTTCAGGATCTGTTGACAGAGCTTGTGGATGTGATCGAGCATTCGGCATACGACAAAGAGGTTAAGAATAATTATAGAGGATCGCTGGAAACCCGTGTGCGCTCGTTGGCAAATGGATTGAATGGTCAGATCTTTTCGGCAGATGAAATCCCAGAAAAACAGCTTTTTGATGAAAATACCATTGTGGATTTGAGCAGAGTGGGGTCACTTGAGTCAAAGTCTTTGATTATGGGCATCCTGATTATGCGACTCAATGAGTATAGGATGACTTCCTGTACAGAAATGAACAATCCGCTGAAGCATGTTACAGTATTGGAAGAAGCACACAACATTCTGCGTCGGACTTCTATGGAACAGACAGAAGAAGGTTCCAATGTGGCAGGAAAATCCGTGGAAATGATTGCAAATGCAATCGCCGAGATGCGTACCTATGGCGAAGGCTTTGTTATTGCAGATCAGTCACCCGGTGCGGTGGATATTTCGGCTATCCGAAACACAAACACCAAAATTATTATGCGTCTTCCGGATGAACAGGATCGTCAGCTGGCAGGTAAAGCAGCTGCCTTGAAAGATGACCAACTGGATGAGATCGCACGACTTCCAAAAGGTGTGGCAGTTATATATCAAAATAATTGGACAGAGCCAGTATTATGCAAAATAAATAAGTTTGAAGGAGAGGAAAAGCGATACCAATATAAAACTTGTGCTACGGATAGAAAGGCAGAGATGATGTCCGCAATCTTACTGAGGAATTTGCTGAAAAAAGAAAAAGGCGAACCACTGGATCTAAACCTGCGGCAGCTTCAGGACTTGTTGCTGAAAGTCTCTATGCCATCTAAAACGAAAATTGCGGCGCTAAAAGCGTTGCAGAAAAATGGTCGCTGTAGACAGAAAGATATTCAATCGGTGGTCTATAAGTTAGTATGTACGCCTAAGGTGGAGGAAGAATTGACACATACAGAATCAATTGAAGAATGGCGTGATGAAATTGCCTACTTTGGAAGTACGGGACTAGCTGATCTGGATGAGGAAATGCTAAATGAGGTAGCAGAGCTAATTTTGCTGGAACAAATCAAACGCTATGACTGGCCCAAAACATATCTGGAGCAGTGGCAGGAATTTCGGAAAAAGGAGATGTTGGTGTGAGCATGTTCAAAGAAGTTCAGGAGACGGATAAACCTATAGAAACAGAAAAACAAAGATTAAGTACAGCGTTTGAAAATAACAAGAAGAACGAGGGCGGCGAAACAAGACATCTGAAAACAATCAATGAGCAATATGAAGGACAGAAATATCCCGGAACGGATGTGGAGTATAAGCATGAACGGATTCAGGTGAACGGCGAAAAAGTAGAAGGAGTTTTTCCACAGTTTGAAAGCAAAGATGTGGAAAGGCTACCTCGAAAAATGTGGGAATCTTCGGATGCACAGCAGTTTTCGTTTTGTACGCAGATGCTGGGACAAAAATTGGAACATAATCCCGCTTTAGAATCAAGATTTACCCCTCGCCAACTGGAGCAGATTCGCAATGGAGAACCAAGAATTTCGGGCCTGACATGGCACCACACGGAGCACCCAGGTGTTATGCAGCTTGTGAATTCAAATGTACATAGCATGTGTCGTCACACTGGTGGGAGAAGCATCTGGGGTGGCGGTTCAGATTGCAGATAAGGAGAATATGATGGAAATGATTTGGAAATATAAGATTGAATTGAAGGATTTGCAGGCTTTTGAAGAGGTAGAAACACTAAGAGGAATCCACATTCCAGAAGAACTGAAAAGCTTTGTGACGGAGCACAATGCGGCAACACCGTCGCTTTATCACTTCATGGTGGGTTCAACAGAGCGTGTGTTTGGTGCGGTACTGTCATTTGATAAAACAGAAACGGAAGCAGACACAGTGTACCCCGCATTGGAAGCAATAAAAGACAAAAATCTACTACCTTTTGCAATTGATCCCTTCGGCAACTATATTTGCTATCAGTTGGACCGAAAGCAAATCGTCTATTGGGATCACGAAAGCGATGAAGTGACATCTACAGGGAAAGGTTTGGATGAATTTGCTGAAAGTTTGTATTGAAGATTCCAAGAATATGCTCTTATAGGTCTATTGCGCTTTCGGGTTATTACAATCTCGGTCGATTGCACATACAATACAAGTATCATTTCACTGAACGGAGGGTACTTGTACTATGGTGGACTACGCCGACATCGGAAAACGCATTCGTGCCTGCCGCCTTGCAAAAGGCATGACGCAGGAGCAGCTGGCCAATGAGGTCGGCGTTGTGGTCACGCATATCAGCCATATCGAAACAGGCAACTCCGTGCCCAGTCTGAAAACGCTGATCGACATCATCAACGCACTGGACTGCTCCGCGGATGAGCTGCTATGCATCGAGATCAAAAAAGCAAAGCCGGTGTTCGACAGCTGGATGACCGAACAGCTTGCAGATTGCTCTGCCGATGAGGCAAAGATCATCAAAGAAACGGTGGTCAGCCTGAAAAAATCGCTCCGAAAAGTGTACGGAAAGTCCTCTAAATACAGATATGACTAAAACTTCAAAAAACTGAACGCTAGTTGGTAGGTATTGAGCGCCTGAAAGAGCACCAATAAACAGAATGAACCGCCTCGGTTTCCGTTACAGGAAGCCGGGGCGGTTTTTCTATGTAAGGCTACATGGAAAAATCCCAATGGAAGTTTGCCGGATGGACAATATTGGCGTCCAGTCAACACTTTATAATAAAAGCATCAAAATGATTCATTTGAATCATTCCGAACGGAAAAGGTTACGCATCCATTGATATGGGAGGAAAAACCATGAAAGAACGATTTGAAATCTATGATGGCAGTGCAGAAGCTAAAAAAGCCAAAGGAAAATCCAAAAATCTGAGCGGCTTTCATCCGCTGTTTACTGCATCTGCCCGCAGAAGCATCGCGCTGGATTCCTTGAAGATCTGGCTGCTGCTGGGGTTCGTTGTGGGCGTGGTGACAGGTGTTGCAACCGGTGCCGGAGCGGTGTCGGTCCTTTTGGGGCTTCTGATCGCCGCAGTGATCTACTTCGGCTTCCGGGATGATGTCTACAAAAAAGTATACGGCCCGGAACATGACAGAGGTCAGCTTCCTTTGCCGGAAGGAATGAGCTGGGAAGAAGCCGTAGACCGCATCCGCCGTGGATTTGCCAACCCGGATGTTGAACAGGTGACGGATACTGCGGATGCCATGACCTTTTACAGCAAAAAGCGTGGCACCTATCAGCTAAAAAACACAGCCGATGGTCTGAAAATGACCATCCTGACCAAACCGTCCAAAAGCAGTAAGAAGGAATATCTGTATGCAGTTTTCAGCAGCGTTCTGCTGTCGCAGGTGATCGCCATCCTGTACCCTGAAAAAATTTCTGCGGAGCAGGTGGAAGAAGAAAAGGCGGCAGTCCGGAAGCTGTTCGGCGCACATAAGATGCCGTTGTTGATTGAGCTGGCGATTACGGCGGCGTTTGTCGCGTTTGCGGTATATATGTTATATCCTGTGCTTTACTCAGACAATGCTCGCTCCAAAGGAGTTTCGGACGGATATTTGAGTACTTTCCCGGCAGGGGCAACGGTTGGTGAGGTGTTGGACGATTTCTTTGAAAACGGAACGTGGGAAAACTATGAACAGGACGGAGTGACTTTTGTCCACTACAGCGGTGAGTGCGTTAACACACAGACCGGAGAAGAGTGCAAAATCGTACCGCGTTTTTTCAAATTTACAGCTTCGGATCTCATTGTGCTGGTTATAGTGTAGTGCGCGACCTTTTCTGTACGGGTCAACGCTTCCTGCATAGCGAATAATTTTTACCATCAGCGCGGGATCGCATTTCACATAGAAGTCTTGTGTAATATCCAACCGGTGCATTTTCCATTTAACTGAATCCTCAATTTTAAGGAGTCCAAGCTGCTCCAATTCATCCAGAAATGCCTGCTCTTGCATGGCCAAACCTTCTGGCGATAAATCTGTTAAACTTAAACGAGATGGATCACCTGCGATCCGAGTGAGGTTCACACCAGATAACGTTATGTATCGCTTCTTAAAATCTGGATAATCTGCCAATGTGATGGTCAAACCACCATCTTTTCTTTTATAAGAGTAGCCTTTTTTCGAGGAGCCATGATACGGAATCCGATAGTATTTTCCAGCGGATACCATTTTTTGAATTGCCATAAATATAGTGCGCTTTGCTTCGCAATCGGTGTACGTTCCATTCACTTCAAACGTATGGATGGAGGGCGCTAAAAGTGGAAGTTTCTTTGCCATTGTCATAAAAACACCTCTTTTTGTGATTTATCAGGATGTTATGAATCAAATAGAAATTGATTGGGAGGAACAACTACTATAAAAACGCATAGCATTCTATCTGGTGGTTTATGACACTGTTATCCATAGATCGAAATCTAATAGAATGATAATAAACTGCTTTTTGGGATTTCTTATAGGGCGATTTGATCAAAGGCAGCGTATTTTCGATCTTTGCCCTTCAAATTCATTATGTCGAATGGAAAAATCATTACAGGCTGCAATAAATCCAGTTTCGACATTTGGGATGGTTTTCGTCCAATCAGACAGGTCTGGTTTTCTTTATCAAGAGCCAGCGGGCATTTTGTGTCTTGTTTTGTGAGTGGAAAGAAGGTACAATAATAGCAAATGACTCACATCTGCGAGGTGATACCATGCTGAACATCTACTTTGGAGATATGCCGGAGGCAGTCTACAATACTTCGGTCTATTTTAACTATACCTACGAAGATGAATGGCTGACTTCTGACTTTGCCAAAGAGGTCATCAAGAAAATTGATAAGTCCGATGTCAAAGGCCCTC
>OFSD01002281.1_pt1 | contig 12394 bp, 10 predicted proteins | sample 1543191 | NCBI WGS metagenome assembly OFSD01 (sample SAMN04209221, study PRJEB22552) | human gut metagenome | biome: gut; material: feces | host: Homo sapiens | place: USA: Oklahoma
TATAGACTGACACATTGCCGAAATTATCCGTTACTACAGCCTGATGTTCACTATAAGTTACTGATGCTGCGTTTTCAATGCACATCGGTTCGCCTTGAACCGAATAACTTTGTACGATAGTGAATCCGGTCAATTGTCCCTGACTGTATGAGTAGGTTTGAGTGGTGGTTACTGTAGGTACTCCCGCTTCATAGGCACTTTTTTCCGATAATTGAATTTTGGAAAAGGGTACGGCAGAGCGGTTTCCATTGATGGTAGAGTCATGATTGTCTTCACAAGCTGTCATTACTGTGAGTACAACCGACAATGCAAAGACTATTTTTCTCATTTTAATTCATTGTTTCTGCTATTTGACAATCAACCCCTTGCGCAGGTTCTTTTGAGTGGTGAAACTCCGGACTATGGCAGTGCTTGTTTTTGGGGTCGGCAATTCGACAATTCCAGCTATGACTTGCAGGGCTGTATGGAGCAAAATTTCGTCAGGCTCGCCTAAGGGCAGATAGTATTGCAGGTAGGATGTTTCGTTGATAGCGATATCCGGCTTAAAGCCTGCGCTATAGTCCGCTTCTCCGTTGGAGTTAAATACTTCGCATACGACCGGACGTACCGCCCAGGGGTATTTGGGATTGATGAAAGTTTCCGTAGCCACGTATTCTCCTTTGGTTGTCTGTCCGATGAGCACTACCTTCATATAGGGTTTCAGGCAGTTAATAAGCATTTCCGCTGCACCGGCAGTGGTTCCGCTTGTGATGATATAAACGGTGGGCAGATTCAGATTGACTCCGCCTTGCAAGAGTTGGGAGTCCAATATCAGGTCACGGTTTTGGGCGCTTTGCTTATCATTATATTGCAAGAAAGCAAAAGGGCTTTCCAATTTATCGGCAGGTACAAGGATATCTGCGAGAAGTTGCACGCATTCCATTTCTCCACCGGAATTATAGCGGAAGTCGAGTACAAGATTATTAATGCCGCGTTGCTTGCATTCTTGGGAGAAAGCACGTAACTCATTGTTGTACTTCTCACTCTGTTCCGCAGTGCCGGCAGTGAAAGAGTTGTATGCCAGATAGGCTATCTTGTAATCAGTGCCTTCCAGTTGTATAAAATTTGTGTCATAGATGGCGCTCTCCGTTACCGGACGGACTGCCGGGAGTGCAACATCTCCTGTTTCCTGTATGATTCCTACCTCTTTATCTTCTTCTTCGTTCTCTCCGTTTTCCGTATCCCCCTCTGTGCCGCCGTTGTTCTCCTCTTTTACTATCACATACTTTCCGATGCGCAATGTTCGTGCACCGCCATCTATAAGCCTTTCTTCCGTCTTTTTGGTGATGGAGTCGCCGTCGACAAGCATTATCCAGTTGCCGCGTTCCAGTCCGGCATCCTCGGCGGGAGAGTTCTTTGCCACGTATGATACGAGGGCAGTATAGGTTGTGTCGCTGGTAGCCACTTTATATAATGTGTAGTCAAAACCATAACTTGGCAGCGGCGTATCCATTATTGAATCGACGGTGGAAAAGCCTTTATCGTTTTTTGATAAGATACTCTTTAAGAAAGCGTCCGGAGCCTGAAAATAGTTCAGACTGTTGGCAGCCGGAATATCCTCGTACCATAAGTAGACTTCCCGCATCAGGCTGTCCATCCACAGGTCACGCCCTGTCAGCGGATAGTATTCTTTCCAGCGGTCTTCTCCGCAGGAAAACAGGCTTGTCAGTGCAAGGAGTCCCAGTAAGGGAAAATATAACAGCTTCCTTATCTTCATCAGTCTCTATATCATTTGGTTTTCGTCCGCAAAAATAGCGAATACTTCTTGTATCTACCACAAATATGGTATAAAATTCCCTATTGTATGTCATAGCTTGCTTGGTTTTATCCCTCTATCTTTGCAACATCCGAGTATAAATCGGGGAGGATTGGAAACAGGCTTCTATCCTCTCATAAATACAACTGACAATGGACACAAAGAATTTACATTTTGAGACACTGCAACTTCATGCAGGACAAGAACAGCCCGACCCCGCTACAGATGCGCGTGCCGTACCTATTTATCAGACTACTTCGTATGTATTCCGCAACTCGGCACATGCAGCCGCCCGCTTTGCGTTGCAAGAGCCGGGGAACATCTACGGCAGACTGACGAATCCCACACAAGGAGTATTCGAGCAACGTGTTGCCGCCCTTGAAGGCGGTGTTGCAGGGCTGGCGGTGGCTTCCGGTGCAGCGGCTGTGACCTATGCTTTCGAGAATATTACGCGTGCAGGTGACCACATCGTAGCCGCCAAAACCATTTATGGCGGAACATACAATCTACTGGCGCATACATTACCGGCTTACGGTGTCACGACCACCTTTGTTGATCCGAGCGATTTATCCAACTTCGAGAAAGCTATTCAGGAGAATACAAAGGCCGTGTTTATCGAGACATTGGGAAATCCTAACTCCAATGTTATTGATATTGGTGCTGTTGCCGAAATCGCTCATCGTCATAAAATCCCTTTGATTATCGACAACACCTTCGGTACTCCTTATCTGATTCGCCCTATCGAACATGGTGCTGATATTGTGATACATTCCGCCACGAAATTTATTGGCGGGCATGGTACTTCTTTAGGCGGTGTTATTGTAGATGGCGGCAAGTTCGATTGGGTGGCTTCCGGTAAATTTCCGCAACTGACCGAACCCGATCCGAGCTATCATGGCGTGCGCTTTACCGATGCGGCAGGTGCGGCTGCATATGCTGTCCGTATCCGTGCCGTTTTGTTGCGCGATACCGGAGCTGCCATCAGTCCTTTCAATGCCTTTGTTCTTTTGCAGGGTTTGGAAACACTCTCTTTGCGTGTGGAACGCCATGTGGAGAATGCGCTGAGAGTGGTGGAGTTTTTGAAGAATCATCCTAAAGTGGCGGCTGTGAACCACCCGTCTTTACCAAATCATCCGGACCATGCGTTATACCGGAAGTATTTCCCGAAAGGAGCAGGTTCCATCTTTACCTTTGAGGTAAGGGGTGGAGAGAAGGAAGCTCAGACATTTATTGACAACTTGCAGATATTCTCATTATTGGCAAATGTGGCAGATGTAAAGTCGCTTGTCATACATCCCGCTACTACCACCCATTCGCAATTGAATGAACAGGAATTGGCAGAGCAGGGCATTAAGCCGGGAACGGTACGCCTTTCAGTAGGGACGGAGCATATAGATGACTTGTTGGATGATTTGTCCCAAGCGTTGGAGAAAATTTAAGTCCGGAACAAAAGAGCATTTCGTCCGATGAAACCATTTGTTCGTCGGATGAAATGTTAGATACATTATTAATATGAATATTGCCGTTTTATTATCCGGGGGGGTTGACAGTTCGGTTGTCGTACATCTCCTTTGTGAGCAAGGTTACCGTCCCTCTCTGTTTTATATAAAGATAGGAAAGGATGATGCCGAGTATATGGACTGTTCGGCAGAGGAAGACCTGGAGATGGCTTCTGCCGTAGCGCGCCGTTACGGCCTTTCGCTGGAAGTTGTCGATTTACATCGGGAGTACTGGGATAATGTAGCCGCTTATGCTATTGAAAAAGTTAGCCGCGGGTTCACTCCGAATCCGGATGTGATGTGCAACAAGCTGATTAAATTCGGTTGCTTTGAACAGCAGGTCGGCAGGCACTTCGACTTTACGGCAACCGGACATTATGCTACTACCGTTCTGCAGAATGGAAAGACCTGGCTGGGAACAGCCCTCGACCCCGTAAAAGACCAGACGGACTTTCTTGCGCAGATAGACTACCTGCAAGTGTCCAAACTGATGTTCCCGTTGGGCGGACTGATGAAACAGGAAGTGCGCGATATTGCTTTGAAAGCTCAGTTGCCCAGTGCCCGAAGACGAGACAGTCAAGGAATCTGTTTCTTGGGACGGATTAATTATAATGACTTTGTCCGTCGTTTCCTCGGAGAAAAGGAAGGCCGGATTGTTGAGTTGGAAACGGGAAAGATACTGGGTACGCATCGCGGTTATTGGTTTCATACTATCGGTCAGCGTAAAGGCTTGGGCTTGAGTGGCGGACCTTGGTTTGTGGTTCGTAAAGATACGGACGAGAATGTAATTTATGTGTCGCACGGATATGATACGGAACTGCAATACGGACATGAGTTCAGTATGCAGGATTTTCATTTTATTACGGAAAATCCGTGGGAAGGCATTAAAGATGAGATTCCGGTTACGTTCAAGATACGCCATGCTCCCGGATTTATCGGCGGCAGGCTGTGGCAGGACGAAACAGGCTATCGTATTGTTTCAGATGAGAAGTTGCAGGGCATAGCTCCCGGCCAGTTTGGCGTTGTATATGATGAGGCTGCCAAGCTTTGTATCGGAAGCGGGGAAATCAGATATAGTACTCCACCAAATCCACAATACCCGCTTTCATAGCATATTTCGTAGCTTCGTGGGCATTGTTCACATTCAGTTTTCTGAAGATGTTTTTCCGGTGGCTGTTCACGGTATGGAAACTGAGGTTTCTTTCGGCTGCTATTTCTTTGGTCGTTTTTCCTAATGCAATCTCTTTCAGAATACTTCTTTCGGCAGGCGTCAGCAGAGCGTTTTGCAGAGTGGGGTGGGGAGCAGCCGACTGGTTATTTCCCGAGAGTAATAAGTTGCTGACGTGATTACATATAAAGCGTTCCTTACGTGAAGCGCATTGCAGTGCTGTGAGTATCTCTTCTTTGGAATTGTCCTTCAGCACTACTCCGAATGCCATGCTGCTGAACAATACTTGTCGCAGAAAGCCGACGCTCAGTTCGTCGGAAAACAGTAACCAGTCCGCTGTTTTGAAGCGTTCGTGCAATACAATCAGTTCATCGGCGCCGGCAAAGTCAAACAGTGTATAGTCCAATATAACCACCGCTTCGGGATGTAACCGTAGCTGTTGTATAAGCTCCGCTTTATTGTCGGCTTCCAGCAGCAAGGCGGTGTCTTTCTGTTTGCTCAACAGAAACATCATGCCTGCTTTGGTTATATCTTGATTGTCCGCGATGATAAATTCTCTCATGATGAATATAATATATAAAACTCCGCTGCAAATGTACACTTTTTAAGCGACTTGCAGCGGAGTTGGAAATATATATATTGTAATAGGCCTACCAGGAACGTCCCTTAAAGATATTCGATTGGTTCAACGGCAGCAGGCTGCCACTTAAAGTCATAGTATTGGAGTTGAAGTTCGGGCTGATGGTAACGGTTGCATTATTACCGCCGTTGGTCAGCGTAAGGAATATCTGTGCGGAGATGCCGATACCCTGGATGCTGAAATTGCAGTTGATGTTGCCGCGTTTGTCGGTAGACATTTTCATGTCCGATACCGTCCCGTCCACTGTTACGCCGCCGATACCGTTAGGACCGGGATAAACCGTGTTGAAAGCCACCTGTACCGTACCGCGTGCCTGATTTACCAATACGAAGTTTGTGTTGGAAGTGACGAAAGCCGTCTGCCCGTTGCGGAACATTACCTGATTGGCTTCCAATACAAACTTCTGTGCTTTCAGCGCTGCTACGGCATCATCGTAGGAGACCGCGTCGGCTGCCTGCTGTTCCGCTTTCAGGCGTGCGCGCTCTGCGTCTCTTTGGGCTTTGCGGTCTGCACGGCGTTGTGCGTTACTCTCTTGTGCATACACGGTGGTTGTCACCATGCTCGTCAATACTAATGCTGCTAATGCAATAAACTTTTTCATACTTAATTTTTGTTTAGGTTTAAATTATATTGTTCGTTATAAGTTTATTGCAAGAACAATGCCCATCCGCGATTGTTCACTCTCTTTTTTAATTTTATGAGATTTAAGGAGTTGTCGGCGGGGCTATGAAGTTATTTCCTTCTCACTATCTTATATCCGATTGCCGCAACGAGTATGCTCATCAGCGGGCTGATGAGGTTGAAGAAACAATAAGGAAGATAGGTCAGTGTGGGTACGCTCAGAATGGTGGCCTGAGTCATTCCGCACGTGTTCCACGGGATGAGGGCAGAGGTTACGGTAACGGCATCTTCCGTGGTGCGGCTCAGTAGGCGGCTTTCGTATCCTTTCTTCTCGTAAATGTTGCTGAACATGTTTCCGGTAAGGATGATGCTGATGTATTGGTCGGCTGTGGCAAGATTGAGAAATATTCCCGAACCGACGGTGGATGCTACCACACTGACCGTATTCTTCATGAACCGGACGAATACGGAAGTGATGCTTCCCAGCATACCGCTTGCCGTCATTGCTCCACCGAAACACATGGCGCAGATAATGAGCCATATCGTGTTCATCATTCCTGCCATGCCCCGTGTGGCAATCAGCTCAGTCAGCATGGCACTGTCACTTTGCAGGCTGGTACTGCCGTACAGGCTCATCATTGTCCCTTCAAACAAATCATTGTTTCCGGAAATCTCGTGCAGCAGTTCGGGCTGAAATATAATAGCGAAAGTTGCAGCCAGAAGCGTGGATAGAAACAGGGTGATGATAGAGGGTACTTTGCGTGCAATCAATATTCCCGTAACCACCGGAACAATCAGCAGCCACGGCGTAATGTGGAATCTGGCATTCAGCGATGCGGTAAACTCGGCTATCTGCTCCGTACCGCTGGTTTCGCAGGCAAATCCCATTACCGTAAAGATAACCAGCGTAATGACGAGCGACGGAATGGTGGTAATCATCATGTAGCGGATATGGCGGAACAGCGGAGTATCCGTGACGGATGCGGCAAGTACCGTTGTATCCGACAGCGGCGATACTTTATCGCCGAAATACGCTCCCGAAATAATGGCACCTGCAATCCAGCCCTCTTCAAACCCTTGCGCCTTGCCTATTCCCAGGAGGGCGATGCCGATAGTGGCGATGGTGGTCCACGAACTTCCCGTCATGATGGACACCAATGCGCAGATAACGCAGGTGGAGGTGAGGAAGAAGTCCGGATGTATAATCTGCATTCCGTAGTATATGAGAGTAGGGACTACTCCGCTAATCATCCATACGCCGCTCAGCGCACCGATAATCAGCAGTATGATAATGGCGGAAGTCACTCCCGCCACATTGTTGGTAATGGCTATTTCGTAATCTCTCCAGGGAATCCGGTAGAAAGCTACGCCTATAAAGACACAAACGGCTGTGGTGGTGAGCAGGGATATCTGGCTTCCGCCGCTCAAAGCGTCACTGCCGAAAGTGCGGATGGTGGCAAACAGCATTCCTATTAAGAGGACGATGAGGAGAAAGGATACAAGAGGAGAAGGAATTTTCTATGTTGTACTCATGCGATAATCTTACTGTAAATATGACGTGACAAAAATACAACAAAACTGCCTAATACCTTTCTATTTTCCTTTCCTGCCAATAAATATTATCAATTCTTTGCGTTTACTTGGAATTTTGATAGTATATTTGACTTCCCATTGATGCTTTTGAATATATAAGACTTATGAAAAAGAAATCCCTTTCCACCGATAAGAAAGTCGTTACTTTCGGTGAAGTTATGCTACGGCTTACTACGCCCGGTTTCCGCCGCTTTTCGCAGACTAATGAATTTATTGCTACATATGGTGGCAGTGAGGCTAATGTGGCAGTGTCTTTGGCGCACTTCGGCATTCCTACGGAATTTGTTACCCGTCTGCCCGATAATGCCGTGTCGCGTGCATGTATCAATTCGCTTCGTGCCAGCGGGCTGGGGACGGACGGCATTGTGTTTGGCGGTAAACGTTTGGGATTGTATTATCTGGAATGCGGCGCAGCTTTCCGAAACTCCAATGTGGTGTACGACCGCGAGGGTTCTTCTTTCGCCACGCTTCGTCCGGGTATGATCGATTGGGAAACCATTTTTGCCGATGCAGGCTGGTTTCATTGGTCGGGCATTGCTGCCGCCCTTTCGCAAGAGGGAGCCGACGCTTGCCGGGAAGCGCTTGAAATAGCCGACCGTATGGGGCTTACCATCTCGTGTGATTTGAATTTCCGCAAGAAACTTTGGAACTACGGTTGTACTGCTGCCGAAGTGATGCAGCCGTTGGTGCAGTACAGCGATGTCATTTTCGGCGCAGAACCTGAGTATCAGGAGATTCTCGGCATACAGCCCGTAGGATTTAGAGCTGTTGATACCGCCGATGTTTCTTTTGAGTCTGATTTGCCATCTTTCGAGAAGTTCGGACAAGAGGTGGAGCGACTTGTCCCACGTTGTCAAAAAGTGTTTCTGGAATTGCGTAATTCCATAACATCCAATCATAACGTGCTTGCTGCTGTTCTTTATTCCGATGGCACTTTGAAGCATACAGGCATTTATGATATTGAACATGAAACAGACCGTGTAGGCGCTGGTGATGCTTTTGTGGGTGGTATGATATACGGTCTGATCACTTATTCGGATGATGACCGGAAGGCATTGGATTTTGCTCTTGCCGCTTCCGCATTAAAAAATACCGTTTATGGAGACTTCAATCTGGTGACGGTGGATGAGGTGGAAAGCCTGATGAATGGAAATACATCGGGACGGGTATCGAGATAAGAAGAGGAAATATCGACAGACAATATCCCCTTTCGCTGTTCCGTATGAGGAGGTCAAAATACATTTAATGATTTCTTTTAGGTACGGAATTACACGGATTTCACGAAAAAAAGAATAAAGAAAATCTGTGTTTTCCGTGTAATTTGTGTTTCCGTGAATTCTGTGTAATTCCGTGCCTAAAAAATCGTAAGCGAATTTTAGTTTTGACATACCCTCTTAAAAGCGAAAGGGGCTTTTGGGTGTGTTTTTCAATAGCTGTTTATACTTCTGCCGCAGTTTCCGTTGCTTTCGGCTGTGCTTCTGCCGTCAGGTTGCGGTAAATGACAGCGGTACATCCAAGTGCTGCCACAGTGTATACAATGGCGATGATGAAGAGAAGGAGCATTGCAAATCCGCCGCTTGCTATGTTGAAGATAATCATCATAAGGACATAGAAAGCCAGCCCCAACAGGAATGATACGCCGAAGATAGTCCATTTGTAACCGTAAGTGGCTTTGTTGCTTCGAATCATGGCTTCGCCCGGAGCCACGCCTTTATCGAGTAAGATGTAGATTGCGAGCGACCAGCCTATGGATATGATGATCCCCGGTATAATCATGAAAAACAAGGCGGGAATAATGGCAAGGTACATCAAACCTATCAAGGTGAAATATTCCCCCATGTACTTACGGTATTTCCCGTCGAAGATGAATAAGGGGGAAATAACCTTTCCTTTACTCAATTCAATGGGAATGGTGTTCATAGCGATGGTTGTGCCTACATTCAGGTAAGGAATCCAAATAGTGAGCAGCCAGAGAACAGTAGCTCCCAGCATGGATACCGCATTTTTAATGCCTAAGCCGATACCTTCGGAAAGAACCCCTGTCACTGTGATTTTCTTGTGTGTTTCCATAATTAGATGATTTTAGATAAATGTTTATTAATTAAATCTGTATTCGACAAATGTATAATAATTATGGAGAAAATCAAAGCAATTTGAAATTTCTTTTTGCGTTTTCCATGAAAAAATATCAAGGGAATAGGGCATGCTGTTGCTCTTTGTGGCAGATGGTAATCAGAAGAGACAGCAGGGTCAGCACCGTGCCTATGCCTGCTACTCCTACCCAGCCCCAGGTCTGCCAGCAACTGCCGGCGAGGAAGGTCCCCAATGAACCGCCGGTGAAATAGGTTGTCATGAAAATAGTGTTTACCCGGTTGGATGCCGAAGGGCATATATCGAAAATGCTCGTTTGGTTACTGAGCTGGATGCACTGCATGCCGATATCTATCAGTAGCACGCCGGCGATGATGCCGGCATAGGTGTTGCCGCAGAAGTAGAGCGATGCCCATGCCAGCAGAATCAGACCGCAACCGATAAAGTTGAAGTTGCGTATTCCTACTTTTTTCACATATTTCCCTACGAGGGATGCGGTAGATGCACCTGCTATTCCGCACAGTCCCAAAATGCCGATAACATCACTGTCGGCATAGAACGGGGCTTGTCCCATTTTGAATGCGAGGCACGACCACATCGCGAGGAAAGAGCCGAATGCAATGCCAGCGCGTATGGAGTAGATGCGTAAAGACGGATAGTCTTTGATAAGGGAGAACAGGGATTTCATCAAATCGCCGTACTTTCCCTGGAATGTAGGCTGTATGTCCGGCAGTATTTTCAGCACGGCAATGGCGCACAGCATCATCATACCTGCCGCAATGAAGTACATTTCGCGCCAACCCAGCACTTCGCCGACAAACCCGCTGACGACGCGCGAGGCGAGTATGCCGGTGAGCAGACCGGATATGACGATGCCTACGTTGCGTCCTTTATTCTCCGGACGGGAAAACTGGGAAGCTATCGGCACGAAGATCTGCGGTATCATGGAGCAGATTCCGGTGATGAGCGAAGCTCCCCATATGATGTAGATGTCGGGGGCCGCACCTATGGCGATGAGCGAGAATATCAACAAGGTAAAGTTTGTCAGGATAATCTTTTTCCGCTGGTAGAGGTCGCCCAATGGCACGATAAACAGCAAACCGATAGCATAGCCCACTTGCGTTATCATGGCAATAAGGTTGGTTTTGAACTCGGACACGCCCAGCTCGTGGCGTATTACGTTCAGCAAGGGTTGGTTATAGTACAGATTGGCTACAGAGACACCTGCCACGATAGCAAGCGTCCAGAGTATATGTGCCGGGAGCCCTCCGTTTTCCTTTAATTCCGTTTTCATGCAGCAAAGATAGTGAAAGGCGAGAGCAGAGGCAAGTGAAAACACAGTTTTCAAACTTGACTGTGCTGAGCCGCATCCTATCTTAATATAAAGATAGTGAAAGGAAAATAGATGTTTTGCCAGTTGGAATTTTTAGTTTCATAATATGAAACTAAAAGTTTCATGTTGAGGACTAATAGGTTATACTTCGTTTTATCTGTTATTGTGTATGGCTTTTGTTTTCTTATAATGAAAAACAGTAATGGTTTTATGCTATTATTTTTATTCAATCTTGAATTCTGCTGCCATATACCACTTCTTATTTATACCGTTAAATTCCACTTCCTTGTAAACCCGATATTGACCGGAAGTATTGTCATTGAACAATGGATAGAGTTTGGCTTTGAAATGGTAATCACCGTCAGGTTTCAATATAATGCCAATGTCGTGCACCAAACTGTTGTCATGTAATGGTATCCATTGTTTTCCCTGTTTGCGTGCTACAAAATAATATTCGCCAAAGAATAAATTTTGTTGGCTCAAGTTCTTGTTGGTTAGTATTACATTTACACTTTCTGTTCCAATCGGGTAAACAGGCTTCTCGGTTTTCATGCTTATTTGCAGTGTGTCGGTATATGCTCTTTGTGTAAAGGGGGAAGGTTTGCGTACTGCTCCATAGTTAATGGCAGAATAGTTAAGCATCTCCTTTCTGAATAATTTTTGAAAATGAATGGAATTATTAATCAGATCCACAAAGATTGAATCACCGCACATACCAGAGCCATAAATATTCTGTGATGAAATTGTCTTGCCATTCCAAGAGGCGGCATCCATCTGTTTTCTCAGCCGTTTGGCTCCGGCTTCATCAACTAATTCAAACTCTGCATAAGCAACTTGGGCGTTTCTGTTGAAAGCTTTGTAGATACGATATTTGCCTGCACGATTAGGAACTTCGGAAGTATAAAGCTTGATTGTCTGTTCTCCCGAAGGATATTCAGGGTCTAATATCCAAGCTATATCTTCAATGATCGGGTCGGTTGGCAATGTTTCCCATTGTCGTTTATCATTATTGTAATAGGTAAGGCTGTAATCGTTTCCACACATATACTCTTGTTGGGAATAATTGGTAACGGTTAGTTTCACTTCTGTAGTTGACAGTGGATAATAATCGTATTCTGTCTGCATGGAAAGTAAAGTAGGGCTGACGGCTTCTCCCGTAGGAATATCACGCGGAACAGGTTGCAGGACAAAGGATGTTGTTTCCGATGGTTGTTCTTGTTCTTCTTTCGTTGGAATAGGTTTAAATTTAAAAATACTGTCTGGATACAACTCTTCTTGTAACAGGCTGCTGTCTGCTTCATTTTCTTGCCCTTTCTTAGAAGTAGTGGAATGGCAAGAACAGAGGGTTATTAGTAATAAAAATAATATCTGTTTCATAGTGCATATGTAGTTATTCGTTTAACACTAAGATACCAAAGACAAAAATAATAAAAGCACAACTCATTAGCAATCTGAATTGCGCTTTTATTTTATTGCCATCATTCAATCACCGCCTATTATAAGAAGAAATGAGTATCAGAATAGGGAGATAAATATTGTAATGGATATAAAATAAAAATCCCTATAACCATTACAGTTACAGGGATTTATATATTAGTAATGTATTATATTACTTGTTCAAGGCAGTAGCCACGTCAACCGCACAAGCCACTGT
>OFSD01002287.1_pt1 | contig 12386 bp, 8 predicted proteins | sample 1543191 | NCBI WGS metagenome assembly OFSD01 (sample SAMN04209221, study PRJEB22552) | human gut metagenome | biome: gut; material: feces | host: Homo sapiens | place: USA: Oklahoma
GCATCTTCCTGCATCTGTGTTCCTGCAAGATTTGCTGCATTCTGAAGCGCCTGCAAATACTCGTCCTGAGACATTTCCGGTGTGACTTTAACACTCACTCCGTTTATACTGATAGAGCCTTCTGTAAGAGGCTTAACATTAGAATTAATAGAGGCCGCAGCCTTTTGCGCTGTGCTCTCAACTGTAATATCATATTTTTTGGCATCAACATGATCTGATAAATTGATTCTTGTTATACTGTCATTTGATAATTTTGCATTTCCTGCCGCATCAACTTCTCTTGTATAAACTCTTGAATCACTTGAACCATCAAGAAGTACTTTTGTGTTATATTCTGTCGCACCTGAGATCCTGTCTACTTCCTCTGTAAGCTTTTCTATTTCATCCTGTGCTGCCTGTTTGTCACTATCTGCATTTGTACCATTGGCAGCCTGAACTGAAAGCTCCCTTATTCTCTGTAAAATGCTAGATACCTCATTTAATGCTCCATCTGCAATTTCTATGGTATTTTTTGCATCTGCCGCATTTGACTGAGCCTTGTCCAATGCATCGATCTGAGCCTTCATCTTGTTTGAAATAGCCATTCCTGCCGGATTGTCCTCTGCTGAATTTATTTTATATCCACTGGAAAGTCTGAGCATAGTTGACTTTAACTTATTTTCTGTACGGAGCAGCTGGTTATTGGCTATAACAGCACTCATATTTCTGTTTATCTTCATTTATTTTCCTCCAAAATATTTATATACCTTTTGCTTCCGTGCAAATCCTACGACATTCCCTGTCATTTATCTGATTAATATATCGTCATTTTCGAATATTTCTTAATATTTTAGAAAAGATATTTATATGGCTTATTGTATTTCTCTAAATACCCATTTGCATTTAGAGAAAAATCGTATTATAATAGGCACACTAGAACATTATAGGAGGAAACAAATATGGCAAGAGTTACAAAAGATACCATGATCGGTGATCTTCTTCAGATCGATCAGAACGTAGCACCATTGCTTTTAAATATCGGCATGCACTGCCTTGGATGCCCATCTTCACAGATGGAGACAATTGCTGAGGCAGCTATGGTTTATGGTATTGATCCAGATGATCTTGTTGTTGAAATCAACACATTCCTTGATTCTGACCTTGGTTAATAAGTAAATGCATATTTACTGCGCAAAAAGGGCGGCTGCATTGCAGTCGCCCTTTTTCATTAAACAGAACTCTTATAACTTGCCTATTGTCTGAATTGCTTCTTTTCCAACTATCAGTCTGCCATGCTCCCCGAAAAAAGCAGCGGCTGCATCTGTATAATTTTTCTGGTATGCATATTCTGATATAATATTACATATCTTGTTAAATTCTACAGGTGAATGCGCACTTTTATGAATTAACAGATAATACTTATTTCTCTGTAAATCCTTGTAAAGGTCATTTTCTCCGTTGTAATATCCATCCAGAACCTGTGAAACTCTGCACATATCATCAAAACTTGTAAACTCAAATATTTTTGTGATATCTTTTGGTTCTTCCCGGACTTTTCCATCTTCATTATCATCTGTTTTTTCTTTCCTGATTTTTTCGAAAAGATCTAAAATATCATCAGCACCTTTTATCGAAGCCTGTTCAGAGACATCTGCTGCTGTGGTGTATTCCTCATCTGTCTCAGAAAACTTTGAAAAACGAGTATCAAGTTCTTCCGGATACTCAACCTTAGTAATAACTAATATGACCGACTCCGATGATAATGGTATAGCCTCAACCATAAGTGGTATGTCATTTGCCTCAAATCCAAATTCATAATTCGCCTGCTGGATCATATCTTTAAATAAATTTCTGGCTTTTTCTGAGCCATATGCAAGTTCACTGAGTTTTATCTGTCTATCCGCCAGATCCTCTCTTGTAAGAGTACAGCGGATCTGATTATCATTTACTTTTTCAATTTTCATATTGATCACATCCTTACTCTGAAAATATCCGTGTAAACCAATGAATATCCGCTATAGAGGGTGGTTCCTCTATAGTTACAAACTATTATAATAAAACGTTTTGGTGTTGTAAAGCCAGCTGTCTATAAAAAAATTATAAAAAAGTACTTGCAATTATCTTTTTGCTGTGTTATAAATTTAGGCATGAGATGCGCTGACCCAATAAGCGTATGAATATTAATCATCAAATTTTGTTTGACCGGTATGAGGTTATTAAATCTCTTGGCACAGGAAGTTTTAGTCAGGTATATCTGGTCAGACACTTATCTTTGGAACAGGAACGTGCTTTAAAGATTCTCCCTAAGGAATCTGGTCTTTCCTCATCCGAACTACTGGAAGCAAAACTTTTGAGGTCTTTCGACCATCCAGCTATCCCCAAAATATTTGATATTGAACAGGATGAATCAAATTTTTATTTAGTGGAAGAATATATAGATGGCGAATCTCTTAGTTATTTTTTGCTTCATCAACAGTTTATTTCCCAAGGTTTATTTTTTAATTTTTGTGAGCAATTATGTGATATTTTTATCTATCTGCACACATTCGCTCCATCTCCTGTCATATACAGGGATCTTAAACCAGAGCATATTATAGTATGCCAGAATCAGTTGAAACTTATTGATTTTGGAGTATCATCATATGTTTCCAAAACAGGAAATAACTTCAATCATTATGGGAATGTGGATTTTTCTGCCCCTGAATGTTTTACAGAAAACACTATAAATGAAACAGCCGATATTTACAGTCTTGGTAAACTCATAGAATACCTGACCGGATATATGGACACATCATTTTCCCATAAATTCAAACAACTTATCCACAAAGCAACATCTCCTGATCCAGCCATGCGCTATGAAACGGTCGCACAATTGAGTCAGGAAATAAAAAAAATAAAAGAAGGAATAAGTCAGCAGCGTCTCAGTAAAAAAATAGCAGTTATCGGGAGCCACCGCGGATGTGGTACCACACATATTGCAATTTCGATTTCATGTTCGCTTAACAAAATGGGATATTCATCTATATATGTAGATTGTGTATCCGGAAATTTATTACAAAATTCTATGGATTTAACAGACAAAATAGCTCACAAAAATGGTTTTTTCTATTTTAAAAGTTTCTGTGGAACTCCATTATACCGGCAGGGTATTAGTGTAGATTTTCCTGAAAATTCTATTCTTGTCTACGATTATGGAACTGATTTTTCAAATAGTGATCTATCTATGATGGATCAGGTTCTGGTTGTATGCAGCGGAAATTTTTGGAATATACACAACTCAATAAACCTAATAACTCCCCTTAATAATCTGATTTCTCCTGTCGATTATATTTGTAATCTTTGTTCAAAAAACAATGAAATTGCGCTTGCAAAAATTCTTGGTCATCATATTTATCATTTTCCTTTTGATCCGGATGTATTTAACCATACAAATCAAAAAGAAAAGCTCGTTCTCACACTGCTTGATAAAGGAGGTACTTTACAATCATTTTTTCGAAAAAAAAGTTTATTATGGATTCACCGCAAATAATTGGGGTATGCGGTTATGAACATAACAGTGGAACCACTCATTTGTGTCTTTCCCTTGCAAATTATCTATGTAATAAGAGGCTTGCTAAAACAGCTTACATAGAACTTAATCCGTCTGATCAGATCAGCTCTCTTAAAAACAAAGATTGCAGGACACGATTTTCACATTATCATATTGATTTTTTTCCAAACTCAACTCTTTCATCCTACAACAACATACTATCAGGAAAACATCAATATTATGTCATTGATTTTGGTGTACTGAATATAAATACTTTAAATGATTTCATGAGATGTGATATTAAATTTGCCATATGTTCTCTTAGTCCATGGAAAACAACTTCATTGACGAAATTTCTTAATCTTTTTATTGATAATAATGTAAATATAGAAAGAGACATAACTCTATTAGGTTATCCTGTGGAAAGTAAACCTTATAACAAAGAAGTTTCTGAAATGCCTAAAGAAATCTATTGTATTCCGTATCTTCAAAATCCGTTTCATATTACCTCCGGCTATTTCAATTTTTTTGAAATGATTTTACAAAGGAAAAAAATATACCATGCAAAACGACAAAAATTTTAATCAGCTGTTTATTGAACTTGCACCGGCAGAATTCAGAGGCTTTATGATCATTACCACTGATTCTACCAACTTATGGGAAGGGGGCTTTTAAAAAAATAACATAGCAAAAAATATATAATTTATTGGTATTGTCTATATGCAGATATTATAATGTATGTTTTATTATCCTTATAATATTTCAGCATATGACATTAAACATCACTTAATTTAAATTTTTAATTTGGGATTTATACATTAGGACGATCGATGTCGTTTTATAAAAAGAACAACACTATAAAAATATCAAAATTGATTGGAGAGGGTCACATTGTGACCCTCTGTTTAATACCATATTTGTATGTATAAATTAGACATAATAAAATTTATTACTAAATTGTTACATATTGTTTGAATCTGTAATATGTGAATGGTATAATTTATAAAAAAATATGAAAGGATTCTTACACATGACAAAAAAGAAAATAATGCCAGTGCTTATTGCTATTTGTCTTATAATTATTGTCATAGGCATAATAGGTCTTTCTGCACTGATTAAAAAATATACCCCATCAAAGGAAACCGAGGATCTCAATAAATATTTTAACATAACAAGTGATGATCAGATTGCTGTAACACTCGATGACACTGTATCTGAGTATAAAGCAACATCAATTGATGGTAAAATTTATGTCGATTACAACTTTGTCAATAAATATATAAACTCAAGATTTTATTGGGATGCCAATGAAAATATACTTTTGTATGCCACATCATCTGATCTTATTTCTGTTTCAGCAGACAGTGATTCATATTATGTGACAAAAACAGCCAATGATTTTGGCTATCCGATCGTCAAAGCTACATCTGATTCAGCACTTATTGCCCTTGACTTTGTTAAACAGTATTCAAATATAAAATATGATTTTTTTGAAGATCCTTCAAGAATTATGATAACAAGTAAATGGGGCGATATGGACACTGCAACTGTAAAAAAAGATACCCAGCTTCGCATTAAGGGTGGAATAAAAAGTCCTATTCTAAAACAGCTGAAGACAGATGATACCCTTACCATCCTTGAATCCGGCGAATCATGGGCGAAGGCTCTTACAAACGATGGAATCATCGGATATGTTAAACAAAAAAATATTTCTGCTGTAACTACAGCCACTGTCACTAATGATGATTACACTGAAGAAACCTATGACCACATAAAAAAAGACAGTAAAATCTGTCTCGCATGGCATCAGGTTACAAATAAAGACTCTAATTCAAAAATAACATCTATTATCTCAGGAACCAAGGGTGTCAACATAATATCCCCGACATGGTTCTACTTAAATGACAACAAAGGATCTATCGCAGATCTGGCAAGTGCTGATTATGTATCTTACTGCCACTCACAGGGAATAGAAGTATGGGGACTTGTAAGCAATCTTGAAAATAATGATGTAGATTCTGCTGCTGTCCTTACACATACATCTACAAGATCTACATTGGTAAACCAGATAATTGCCGCAGCTATAAAGCATGAACTTGACGGAATAAATCTGGACTTTGAGAACCTTACAGAAGATGCATATGGTGACTCATACATTGAGTTTGTACGTGAGCTTGCAATTAAATGTCATAATAACGGAATTTGTTTGTCTGTAGATGTAACAGTACCTGCAAGCTACAACAAATTTTTCAACCGCAGTGATATGGCGAATTTTGCTGACTATATTATAATCATGGGATATGACGAACATTATAAAGGTTCAGATGCCGGTTCCGTTGCTTCAATTAATTGGGTAAATGATGGCGTTACAAATACTTTAGATGAGGTTCCTGCTGATCAGGTTATACTGGGAATGCCATTTTATACAAGAATATGGTCACTTACTCCTAAGGATACTGACAATGTATCACAGACAGATACATCTGACAGTTCTAATTACACAACATCTTCATCTGTATATGGAATGGAACAGGCTGCTGCAGAAGTTTTAGATAATCAGGCAACTGCTTCATGGGATTCAGTTTCAGGACAAAATTATGCAGAATGGACAAAGGATAATGTTATCTATAAAGTATGGCTTGAGGATTCGTCATCAATGGAAGAGCGGCTGAAACTTGTAACCGGAAATTCTCTTGCTGGTGCCGCATTCTGGAAGCTCGGATTTGAAACATCTTCTATATGGGATACAGTTATCAAGTATATAAATTAAAAAAACTTAATTATTCAGAATTACTGTGAACAAAAAAGCATATAATAAAAGAAAAAGCCCGATGCATTTTGCATCGGGTATTTTAAAAACATGAAACAATATTTCTTTCGTAACTTTCTTATTTTATTACTTCTTACATTTTCATTTTTCTCTGCAAGAGCTATCCATGCCTTTGCTGACCATTATACCTCTGATGACAAATCAATTACTATTGTTATAGATCCCGGTCATGGCGGTCCTGATCCTGGTAAAATATCTCCATCCGGTATTCTTGAAAAAGACATAAATCTGCAGATTTCATCTACTTTAAAAACATTATTGAAAAACCGTGGTTATAATGTCATCATGACGCGCTATGATGACAATGATCTCTCATCTGAAAATTCAAAGCATACAAAGGTGGATGATCTCGCCAAAAGAGTATCCATAATGTCACAGGATGATGTTTCCCTTGTCGTGAGCATTCACCAGAATAGTTTTCAAAACACTACTTCATGTGGTCCACAGGTATTCTATTATGAGAAATCAAAGGAAGGAAAAGCTCTCGCCTCACATATCCTGAATTCCATGAATAATTCTCTGGATATATCAGATCCACGGACTATAAAATCAAATTTAGATTATTATATACTAAAAAATTCTACTGCCCCGGCAGTAATTGTCGAGTGTGGCTTTTTAAGCAATCCAACTGAAACAAAATTATTGTCAGATGAGCACTATCAACTTAAATTATGCCGGAGCATATATCTTGGGATTATAAATTATCTGGACCAAAAATCTTCCTGATATTATCTATAAACCCTTCTGCTACTTGATAAAGTCTCTTTGTCTGGACATTATTTCTGTCTTTTGTATTTTCTGAGGAGACTTTATCTTCTTTTTGAAATGATGTTTTCAAATATTTTTCTGCCGAAATATCTGCAACACGTACAACTTTTATATCTATAGAATTTTCATTTTCACTTAATGAGTCGGTAAATAAAGAAATATTCTCAGATACTGCTTTTTGCGTCTGGGCATCAGATACTGCTATCACTCCTGAAACTCCATTGTCCCTGACTTCAAACGATGCCGCAACCTTTCCTGACATTTTATCATTAAAGAATATATCAACAAATCCTTTTTCTTCTTTTCCACGCACTATTTTCAGATTTATGCCTGTAACACTTCCGTCCGATGTTTCCATAGGAATCACATAACTTTCGGATTTAGCCATCTTTGCTGAAATTTCAAATTGTTTTCCTAGCACTTTTAATTCCTTTAAATTAATAGATGTTATATTATCTGACTCTATTATCATCGAATCCATCGCATGTGTTGCAACATCTGCCAGCTGTTCCTGTGCTTCTGCCATCTCTTCCGGAGTTTTTAAAGCCTCTCCAAACTGCTCAAGCACTTGCTCCTTCAGCTGTCTTATCATTTCAATTTCGCCATTTTCAAATAGATCAGAAACCATTTTACCTGGATTTTTTAATATTCTCGATGCAGCCATAAGATTTACCATATTTGTTTTTACATCATATCTGTCTAACATCTGATAAACACTTTCTTCGGTCCTGACTGCATTTTTAAACTCATCCAACTGATTTTGTGCATATTGTTCTGAAAGTTCTTTGTTTTCTTCTGCCCTGTTTAATGCCTCTTTGAACTGTTCAGGTGTCATATCTTCCCAATTCTGTTTAAGCACATCCATAAGTTTTTCCGGTGAAATATCTTCCATGACATCCTGTATACAATTTTTATTGTATGCAGCATTTATCTGATCGTCAATTTTTACTCCATTGGATTTTGCATCAACTCCACTAAAATCATCATCGACTTTGTAATCAACGTTTTTCTTGTTTGATGTTCTTACTGCTGAAAGCAGATTTTTCATTGTTATATCAGCCCCCTGATTAACCAGAGAACCTATAACCGCTCCATCGCTCTTTTCAACCTGTGCGATCAGCCTGTATATACCTATATATGTAGTCCTCTCATCCTCCGTTATCTCATTATTTTTTTCAAGTTTCCACAAAAACTCACTGAATTTTGAATCATCCCTTGTACTTATCTGTGATCTTATCTCCGTTGCTGCTTCATTCAACTGTGATATTGACATATCAAGAGGTGATATCCCCTTTCGGATCATCTCTAATGTAACCGCAGGTGTCATGTTTTTAAATGCTCTTTGTACATTTTCATCAGCAGCCTTTATCTTATCTATATTTTCCGGTGTTATTTCTATTCCGTTATATCCTAATATTCTTACCGCTCTTTGGTTTTGAGGTACTTTTTCATATCCGAGATCGTCTAAAATATTATCTACATTTCTGAATGCCTTTTTTATATCATCTCCCATGTCGGATCTCGGTGCAGTCATAAGCGTTTCATAACTTTCATTTGCATTTTCCATAGATGTCTTAAGTGACGCACCTCTTGTATATACTGTTGATACGTCCTCATTGCCTGTTTCTGTGTTTATCACATATGCAGGAAATGTCTTCATTTCCTCAAATACATCCATTGTACTTTTGAAAGTATCTATATTTTCAACTGTAGGTTCTACACCATTTTGAGTCATTAAATTACTATAATAGTCTTTTTCATGTTGTTTTAATATGTCGACTAATTCTTCTATAGGTTTTGTGTCTATAGATATTCCCTTTTTCAAAAGAGACAGATTTGCCTCTGCACTCATTGCAAGTCTTGCCTCTTCAAGTTTTCTTTGGGCACTAACAATATTTATTGGCGCATTATCTGTTTTATGTATAAATATTTTACTATCATCTGTTCTGCTATTCTGGACATCTTTAAGGTTTTTTAACGTTACCGGCACATTTTTATTGATTAAATCAACTATATCCTCAGGTATTGCACTTTGTATAATATTTTCAGCCTCTTTAGCCTGATCAGCTAGTGAAAATCCATCTATAAGCATTGCATCCATAGGTCTTTTGCCTTCTGCTACCGCTTCTGCTGCAGAATCAGCTATATATTCAGTATCTTTTCCAGAAAAATTCTTTAAGGCTTCAAAATATCTGATATTATCTGCTGTAATTGAAATACCTTTTTCCATAAGCATCCTGACATCCATTAAGTTTTCATCATTCACATCAATTTTAGCATTTTTCATTATGTCTTTGATCTGTGAACTCATGCTGTCAAACTCTTCATCAGAAATTGTATCTTCTTTTGCTATACCCGAGCTGCTGTATAATGCTTTATATATATTTTCTACAGTAGGATCCAGATTATTTTTAACCATATATGCAACTGTATTATCATCTATTTCATTTATCTGTACTCCATTTTCAACAGCAGTTACAGACTCCTTTAAATTCTCATCTGTAACCGGAATATCATATGACTGCATCTGCTTTATTATTTCTGCTGCAACGGCCGGATTTCCTGTTATCTCTTCTATCTGCTCCTGGCTTAAATCGTCTCCATATATAGAAACATCTACCCCCGCTTTTGCAAGCACTGCCTTTATTTTATCAGTCTCCGTAACTATGGTATTTCCTGTCATTTCATCATAAGAAAAACCATCCTCTGATATACGCTTATAATCCTCAGCCGATGTTGTATTTGAAATAACGATCATCTGGTTTCGTTTATTTTCTCTATCTGTTGCTCCATCCTGCATCAATTCGTCAGCTACAGTCTCATTGGGATTTGACGGCTTTGAATAAACGGTATCAGACATATCTACTGAGTTAGATGAACTTACTTTTACAGCCTCCTTACTGCTGCTTTTTGTGGCAGTAAGATTATTATAAATGCTTTTTTCATTCACGTTTGCAGCATTGCCATTTATATCTTTATTAACTATATTATCAATGATCATATTATTTCCTCACACAATATTATTTATAAAATATGGATATTACAGATATTTATACATTTTCGCTTGTAATATATATCGGTCAGAAATGTGCATAAAATAAGACCGCAATAATGCGGCCTTATTTTTATGCTATTAATATTTAAATATTGCTACTCCATAAGCCGGCAGCGGATATGCAAACGAATATGGTCTGCCATCACATTCTGATTCTACAGCTTTGTAGGTAACTTGTCTATCAGTATCATTTCCTCCAAACTTAGGATCTTCACTGTTTAAAACAAGTTTATATGGCTTTTTCTTTGGTACCCCGACTCTATAGTCTTCTCTTGCTACTGGTGTAAAGTTTATAACAAAGAGCATATTATTTTTTCCATCCTTACTCTTTCTTATGAAACTAAAAATACTCCGGTCTGCATCATCTGCATTTATCCATTCAAAACCGCTCCAGTCTGAATCCAGTTCATACAGACAACGATTTTTCTTGTATAAATGAAGCAGCTCCTTTACCCAATCCTGTATTTTTTTATGCAGTGGATTGTCAAGAAGATACCAGTCAAGCTCTCTTTCCTCACTCCACTCTTGTTTCTGTCCGAATTCCTGTCCCATAAACAAAAGCTTCTTTCCACAATGCCCCATCATAAAAGCATATCCTGCCATAAGATTTTTAAACTTATCTTCCTCAAGTCCTGGCATTTTATTGAGCATAGAACATTTCAAATGAACAACCTCATCATGAGAAAGAACTAATATGTATTTTTCGCTTTCATTGTAACTCATAGCAAAAGTCATCTTATAGTGATTATTTTTGCGGAAAAGCGGATCAAGCTTCATATAATCGAGAAAATCGTGCATCCAGCCCATATTCCATTTAAAGCTGAAATTCAAACCATCATCTTCAACTTTTCCCGTTATCTTCGGCCATGCTGTAGATTCCTCTGCAATCATGACCGTACCATGATTTCTTCCAAGTATTAACGTATTTATATGCTTAAAGAATTCAACAGCTTCAAGATTTTTATTTCCACCAAACTTATTAGGCACCCATTGTCCGTCACTCTTACCATAATCAAGATATAACATAGATGCCACAGCATCCACTCTTAATCCATCTATATGATAATTTTCAATCCACATTAATGCACTTCCGATAAGGAAATTTTTTACTTCGTTTTTCCCATAATCAAATATCTTTGTTCCCCACTCAGGATGTTCACCTTTTCTTGGGTCTGCATACTCATATGTAGGTGTTCCATCAAAATCTGCCAGCCCATGTGAATCCTTTGGAAAATGTGCCGGAACCCAGTCCAGAATTACTCCGATATTGTTTTTATGGCACTGGTCTACCAGATATGCAAAATCTTCTGGCTTTCCGTATCGTGATGTAGGAGCATAATAGCCGGTTACCTGATATCCCCATGAACCATCATACGGATATTCAGAAATACCCATAAGTTCTATATGGGTATATCCCATTTTTTTGACGTATGCAACAAGAGTCTTAGCTAATTCCCTATATGTGTAAAATCCTTCATCTTCACATCCCGGATGCCTCATCCATGATCCCGGATGAACTTCATATATAGTCATCGGTGATTGTTCAACATCCTTATGGCTTTTTGCTGAACGATTTTTCATCCATTGCTCATCCGTCCATTTAAAATGATCTATATCCGTAATTATAGATGCAGTTCCCGGACGCAGTTCTGAATAATTTGCATATGGATCTGCTTTGTAAAGCTTATAGCCTTCCTTTGTTTCTATGATAAATTTGTACATCTGACCCTTTTTTGCGCCCGGCACGAAAAGCTCAAACACACCCATTTCTTCTGGCTCTACTCTTTGCATCTCATGCTTTTCTTCATTCCAGTTGTTGAACTCACCAAACACATATACTTTTTTAGCATTCGGTGCCCAAACATCAAAGCAGACACCCTTCTTACCTTTTCTCTCTGCTAAATGAGCTCCCATTTTTTTATAAATGTCATAGTGTGTTGCCTGTCCAAACAGGTAACAATCCATTGCTGTAAAATTGCTCATATATACCCCTCCAATATTTTTATTTTTGCTCAAAATAATTCTCTGTCAAAACTATTTTGTCATCTTCTGTATATCTTTTTGCAGTAAGGATACTTATAGCTTTCTTTAATCCACCATGCGCTTCCCTGTCTATTGCTTCATCTACAATCTCTTTAACCTCTGTAAGTGTTGTAGCCTGATCCAGTCTCTCAATATTACTTATCCTGTTATGAAGCGCTAAAATTGCCATCTCATCTATTTTA
>OFSD01002289.1_pt1 | contig 12381 bp, 10 predicted proteins | sample 1543191 | NCBI WGS metagenome assembly OFSD01 (sample SAMN04209221, study PRJEB22552) | human gut metagenome | biome: gut; material: feces | host: Homo sapiens | place: USA: Oklahoma
CAAGGGACGCTGTCCCTTGACCCTGCAAGGGGCATTGCCCCTTGACCCTTTTTTTTGCTTCCCGGCTTGAGCGCGCTTCACAGCGTAATCGCTATCGAGGCAATTATCGCCCCAAGTGTCTTTGCCAAGAGAATCGTCACCCGTACCGCACCCGACACATCCCCCAATCGAAACCTTCTCATCAGTACCGGCGCAACCTCCAAAATCTCCCCCAGCGCTGACGCGACCATCCCCACAAACATCCCGCCGACAACCATCGCCACCACCCCGAACACCACCGGCAAACCCAGCGTCCACCGAAGCGCATTATGCAGCGCCGCCAGCATCAATCCGCTAAGCAGCGCCAACCCCATCATCCGCGGCGACGCGGCGTGCAGCAGGTGCTGAATCCGCGCGGGAAGATGCAGCACGCACCATACGCTGCTGACCGCCACCGACATCGCCGCGCCGCTCATCAACCCGATGAGGATGGCAAGCACGCTATTCAATCGGCTTCCCCTCAGCTTTCTCCATGTCCTCCTGATACTCGGTCAGCTTGACCTCCAAGGGCGTTGTTTGATTCGGGAAAGGAATCGCGTAGAACACGCATACGCCCAGCGCAACGCCGATGCAGTAGGGGATGGTGATGAGACGCACGTCGTCCGGCGGCGCGCCGGTGATGGCGGCGTAAACATCCGCCTGCGCCTGCGGCATGTTCACGTCGGCGTGAAACCACGTCAGCCCCAAAGCGCTGCCGAGCAGCAGAATCAGCAGCGCCGCCGCCGTCCGCACAGGGCGAAGAAAATCCTTGCCGCGCGCCTTGATGCGGTGGACGTAGCAGACATCCGCGCCGATGAGAGAAATGTCCTCCTGCGGGAAAACTTTTTTGAGCGCCTTGGCAACGGCGATGGCATCCAGCGTGTAGACGCCGGGGGCGGTTGGGCAGAAGAGGGAGCAATGCCCGGCTTTTTCGCTGCCCAGCACTTTGGCGGCATCCGCGACATGGAGGGTTTCGCCCTGCGCGAGCTTCACGCGGGCGCGCAGCTGCACATAAATCATGCGGACTTCTCCTCCTTCTTATGCGGAATATCCGAACAGCGCGCGCCAGAAGCCGTTCCACGTCCAGTCCCATTCGAGGGTGTCGGGCGTATCGGCGGCATCCGCCGGGATGCGCGCGAAATACGCCGTCCAGCCGAAGAGCGAACGAAGCAGGGTGTCCTCCGTCAGCGCGGGGACGGAAAACAGCAGCACCCAGCAGAGCAGCAGGGCAGGAAGTGTTCGTTTCATAATGGGTTCACCTCCGCTGATGATACCGTCAATATCCCCGAAAGCGTCAGAAAGTATACGGGAATGTAAATCTTTTGGATGTTCGCTTTACGGAAAGGCAAAAGTGTGATAAGATAAACTATACGGACAGTGCTGCGCCGCTGTCCCTTGATGATTTTGACGGAACTTCCGCGCAGAATGGAGGAACAGGAAACACATATGGAAAAATGGATGAAGGGCCGCTATATGGCCAACCAGAAGCGATTGAGCGTCGGGACGGGTGTTCCTGCGCCGCGCGGACGGGGCATTGTGATGCTGATCCTGCTGGTGCTGGTTGTGGCGCTGGCGGTTGTCAGCGTGACGACCGTTGCGAAGCTTTCCAGCGTCAACAGCCGCAATATCGCCATGATGCAGGAACAGTGCCGGGACGCGGTGGCGCTGTCGACAACGCTTAGCCGGACAGCCAGCTCGTCCTCGGCAGCCACAGTGGGCAAAATCCGCGCCGATGTGCACGCGATTGACGTTATCAACCAAATGAAGATGCTGCAGGACGGCACGAACCACGCCTACGTCAGCACGGAACTGATTTCAAGGATTTACACCATCCTCGACGCCTATTCCAACCAGCTTATCACCGGTATGAGCACGATGGAGGAGCAAACGAACCTTTCTGCGGCACTGCAGGAACTTTCGGCGGCATTGTCAGGACTATAAAACGCGAAAGGCACTGCACGCGCGGCAGTGCCTTTTTTGCAGCGAAAAATTCTGAAAATTCCCGAAAAAAAGCGCGAAATGCGCCGTCTAATTGAATGACGAACCCATGAAGAACGGAAAGGAAGCGAATTGCCATGCGTGCCCGACGCCTGCTTATCCTCTTGATGATGCTCCTGCTGCTCCCGCAGGCACAGGCGGAGCGGCTGACCCTCTACACCCGTCCGAACAATGTGGATGAAGCCACGCCATTCCAGCTGCGCCCGACGGAGCTGTCCATTTGCAGCGTGACCCGCGCCATGGGCGGCGTGGTGGTGCTGGCAAATGATAATAATTATGACAGCTTGTCGCTGTACTTCTGGCAGGACGGCATGACGGAAATGCGCAAGCTCGGCGGCGGGTTCTACTGGGTGATGAGCAGCGATACGATGGAGACGGCGCAGCAATCCTGCGAATACTCCATGAGCCGTGTGCCGAATTACCGGATGCCCGATTTGACCCATGCCATCAGCAATCTGACCTCCGACGGCGAAACGCTCTATGCCCTCAACCGTATAAACGGGCTGATTTTCAAAATTTCGGAGACGAAGGACGGTTTGCAGACAGAAGACGTCTGCACGATGGCGAATCTGTCCTGCCTGAACGTCAGCTATCGGGACTTGGAGACAGACAAAGTATACACCTATCCGGCGTCGCTGACGCGGATGTATGTCTGCGGTTCAGTGCTGGCAATCAGCGTGATGCAGGAAAACGGCATCAAGGTTGTGCTGGTGGACTTGACAGACGGCGCCATTCGCGAAATTGCGGATGAATCGCTGGAAGCTATGTACGAGTGGGCAGATGGCGAATTGCTGCTGTGGCGGCTGGAGGGGTCGCCCAACGAAATCAGCCGCAGCAGCGGAACGTATGCACTGTCGCGTTATAGCGTGGCGACGGGGGAGGAAACCCTGCTCAGCACGGGTGTGCCGTATAAAAAACGCAGTGAATGCGGCGCGTATGACCCGTACAGCGGCAGCTACTACGACGTGAGAACACGCCAAATTGTGCGGACGACGGATTTCGTGCAGGAAGACCCTGTGGTAACCTTCCCGGCAGCGAACGTGAATATTGCGGTCACAAAAGACAGCATCGTCGGTGTGAACCTGAGCAGCGTTTACGTCCGCTCGAAGGAAAACGGCGATATGACCGTGCTGCGCATCCAAAGCAGCAACGGCGCAAGCAACACCGCCCTGCAGCACTTCGCGGAGGAAAATCCGGAGGTGATTTTGGCGCAGGAGACGCTGGCGAAGAGCGCTGTGAATGCGGCGAGCTTGGCGGCGCGCATGAGTGCCTCTGCCGATGCGCCGGACATCCTGCGCCTGGGGCTGACGCCGGATACGCCTGAAGCGGACGGCAGCTGGCCGCTGGACGTGCTGATGGACAAGGGCTGGTGCATGGACTTGTCAGTCTACCCGGAGGTATCGGACTATGTGTCCCGGCTGAACGGGATTTACCGCGACGCGGTGACGCGCAACGGCAAAATCTACGCTCTGCCCATCTACGCATGGAGTTACGGCTACTTCATCAGCCGAAACGTGATGGAAAAGCTCGGCTTGCAGGAAAGTGACATTCCAACGAATCTCATTGACCTTTGTGCGTTCATCACGAAATGGAACGACAACCTCACGGGCGCGTATGCCGCCTACACGCCGCTGGAGGAGACGGAATCATACCGCGAGCGCGTCTTTGACCTGATGGTGCGCGACTGGATTGGCTACTGTCAGGCGGAGAACATTCCCCTGCGCTTTGACCATCCCGTTTTCCGGGAGATGATGGCGGCGCTGGATGCCATGCGCACGGATAAAATCGAGCAGGCGAATCAGCAGGTCAACGAAGAAATCAGCGACTACCGCGAATGCCTGATCTGGACGGATGCGCAGGCGGTTGGGAATTTCGCAAACTACGCGGATGCTTTCGGCAGCCGGATTTTCCTGCCGATGGCGCTGACGCCGGATGTGACCACGCATTACGGCATCGGCTACATGACTGTGCTGGTGGTGAATCCGCGGACGATGAATGCGGATTTAGTCGGCAAGATGCTTGCGCAGGTAATCGCTGACCAGGAAGCAACGGCAAAGTGCGTGCTGCTGGCGGATTACGACGAGCCGATAGAGGATTCCTACTACTTGATAATGGTGAACGACTACGAGAAAACGCTGACGGAACTGCGCAGGCAGCAGGAAAATGCACCTGTTTGGAAGAAGCAGGGGATCCAGGAGCGTATCAACGAGGAAGAGGCGAGCTTGCAGCGATACACGGTGCGGGAGAGGTGGACGATTGCGCCCAAGACGATTGAACTCTATCAGCAGACGATTCTGCCGATGAGTTACCTGCGCCGTCCGGGGATTTTGGCGGATTCGGATGCGTTCAGTGCGCTGGTGTCGCAGGTGCATCAGGGGGAAATCTCGCTGGAGGAGTTTGTGGAGAAAGCGGATAAGCTGATAGAAGGATTGGAGCAATAAAGCTTTTTCTCCCTGCATAAACACGCGGAAGAAGTAGGAAAGAGCAGTCAACTCAATCGCGCGAAAGGGTCAAGGGGCAATGCCACTTGAAGAAAATTTGTAAAAGAGGAAACGAAAAGGGATTTTCAAACGTCTAATATGTGTGGGCTAAACGGAAAAGCGCTGCCGGATGGTTCGCACAGATGGAAATAATGATATGCCCCCTGCAAAGGGTGGAACGTGAAGGAGGTTTCAAGGAGCATGAAGTTCAGAAAAATGGCGAGTGTGCTGCTGGCGGCAAGCCTGCTGATTGGCTGCGCGGCGGCGGAGAATCGGACGATTTTCAAGAAGCTGAGCGAAGAGGAAAGCATGGCGAATGAAGCGCTGCCGGTGGAGGAACGTGCGGAAAGCTTTTCCCCGGCGGGGCTGCTTTCGCTGAAGGACCGCGCGGCGATTCTTGTGCAAGATGACACCTCGCGCCTGTATTCGCTCTACACTTGGCAGCCCGGTCAGCAGGAAATGGCGCTTGTTGCGTCGAATATGTACCGAGCGGGAGGCTATGCGCAGCTGAAAGACCTGCAAGAACGGCTGGAAAACCTGAAAGAGGACGCTCTCGCGGGCACGGAATTGCCGGACGCGGCGCATTGCTTCTCCATGCTCGTCACGGACGGCGAAAAGGTGTACGGCATCAACCACTTGACCGGCGGCATCTTCACCATCAGCGGCGAAAACGGCAAGGCCGTGTACACCGATGTTGCAACGGTGCAGGACACGAAAATCTTCATCCAAGAGGAGGAAGATTACAGCTATGCCCTTATTCCGGACACGGTGGCGGCATCGGGCGATACCGTGCTGATGCTGATGAACACATGGGACGACAAGGGCCGAGTGACAAACCTTTACGCGCTTAGCTTGACGGACGGAAGCGTCCGCAAGGCGAATGTGGAGAACGTACGCAACGTCTGCGCCTACAAGGACGGCAAATTTCTCGTGATTGCCTCGCAGAAGAAGGAAGACTGGGACGAAAACGGCAATCGCATCCCGCAGATGGCAATGGTCTATGACCCGGCGACGGATACGACAACGATGCTGTCCAGCAACATTGGCGTGAGAGATGATTTCTCTTATCAGCAGCTGGCGTACAGCGAAAAGCTGGATGCAGTGCTGTACTGTGACAGCACGCAGGTCATGGGCACGACGAACTTCCAGAAGGCGACGCTGTATGCGTACCTCCCGGTGGAGGGCTATCACGTTGCAATCGTGGGTGATACGATCGTTTCGGCGGATTACAGCTCCGGCATCTTTGCGCGCACGTTGACGGAAAACTATCAGCCGAACCACGTCATCCACCTGTCCGGCACGAGCGTCTGGGGCGGCATTCGCTATTATGCGATGGACTACCCGGAAGTGGCGGTTGTCTCGGATTCGGACATTGACAGCGCCAGCGCGGAAGAGGTCGCGCGCGCATTCGCTTCGGGCGACGATGCGCCGGATATTGTGAGTGCGTATGTCAATTCGTACACGTCGCGCGACGCGGCGGGCGGATTGGCGATTGAGCGGCTGAACCAGAAGGGATACTGCAAGGACTTGTCCGTGTACCCGGCGGTGAAGGCGTATGTTGAGAGCCTGAATCCTGTTTTCCGCGACTTTGTGACCGATCAAAACGGCAAGATTTTCGCCCTGCCCATCAGCGTCAGCGGCGCGTACGCGTTCACCATCAACCCGAAGGTGTTTGAGGAAATGGGACTGACGATGGACGACATTCCGACGAACTTCATCGACCTGTGCGCTTTTGTGACGCGCTGGAACGACGAGTTTGTGGAGGATTACCCGAACTTTGCGCCGCTGGACTCGACCGAAAAGTACAAAGACCGCATGTTCCGCTTGGCACTGCGCGAGTGGAAGGGATACTGTCAGGCGACGAATCAGGACTTGCACTTCGACGACCCGATTTTCCGCGAGATGGTGGCGGCGATTGACGCCATGCGCTGCGACCGCATTGAGGAAAGCAACAAGAAAACGAGTGACGAAGAAAGCGACTACAAGCAGCCGCTGATTTTCACCGGCAGTTGGATGCTGAATTCCTACTACGACGGCGACGTGACCTTCGGCAAGGACAAGACGCCCAAGCTCATTCAGATGACGCTGACGAAGAACACGGCCTTCTACCTCGGTCAAGGCATTGAGATAGAATTGATGTTCGTCAATCCGCGCACGACGGACAGCGACGAAATCGGCACGATGCTGGAATACGTCATCAAGAACGTCCGCGACGAACAGAAGGTGGAGCTGGTGGCAGGCTGCACGACGCCGATTGAAAATCCGTGGTACGAGGAACAGCGGAAGCAGAACGAAGCAGACCTCGTGATGTATCAGAAGGCGTACGACGAAGCGTCGGCGGAAGAAAAGAACGCTTACAAGGAACAGCTGGACGAATTTAAGCGGTACATGGAACAAAGCGCGGAAAGCGATCGTTATACAGTATCGCCGGCGTACATTCAGCGGTATCAGGATGTGATTCTGCCGGCGCTGTACATCGGCAAGCTGACGGTTTTGGACAGCACGGACAACACATCGGGGCTGAAAACGCTGGTGCAGCGGTACATTGATGGGCAGATTACGCTTGACCAGTTCATTCGCGAGGCGGATGGAAAGCTGCGGATGATTCAGCTGGAAAATCAGTGAATCAAAGGGCTGTTCTGCCCTTGACGCGCGGAGTTTCGCCTCTGCGGAGGCGACAAGGGGGCTTTGCGATCGCCCCCTTGACCCCTTCGCCCGTCGCCTCCGATGTTAGTTGGTTTGTTCCGCGGCTTTTTTAGGATAAACACGCGGAACCAGTATGCAGACGCGCGCAGCTCAATCGCGCGAAAGGGTCAAGGGAGGAACTCCCTTGTGGGGTCAAGGGGCAAGGCCCCTTGCGGAGTCCAGAGGCAGAGCCTCTGGGGTATCTTATAGCGCTTCAAGGCAGGCGGAAAAGACCGCCTGCCTGTGCGTGGTTCAGGAGGAAACATGTTTCGGAAGAAAAAGGTCGTGTGGCTGCTGCTGCTGCCGGGGCTGGCGGGACTGATGCTGTTTTATGTCGTCCCGTTTTTCGGGGGCATCTATTCGTCGCTGATGGACGGGTCGTTCGAGAACCAGTTCGTCGGGCTGGCGAATTACGAGCGGACGCTGCAGAACAGCATGTTCCAGCTGGGACTGAAGAACACATGGGAATTGTCACTGCTGTGCGCGCCGGTGATTTGGCTGCTGGCGTTCCTGCTGGCGGCAATGCTCAAAACGCTCAAAGACCGCTCAACGGCATTCCGAAACATTCTGCTGCTGCCGTACCTGATGCCGTCCTCTGCCATGCTGCTGATTTGGACGCTGATGTTCGACTACGGCGGCGTCATCAACCGCATGGTGACGGCGCTGGGGATAGAGCGCGTGCTGTGGCTGGAGGGTGACGCACTCCGCGTGCCGATTGTGCTGCTGTATATCTGGAAGAACGTTGGGTTCTCGGTTGTGCTGTTCGCGTCGGCGCTGTCGGCGGTGCATCCCTCGCTGTATGAATACGCCGCATTGGAAGGCGCAGGCTGGTGGACACAGTCGTTCCGCATTACCCTCCCGCAAATTATGCCGACGGCGTTCCTTGTGTTCGTGCTGGCGTGGGTGAATGCGTTCAAAATCTTCAAGGAAGTCTACTTCATCGGCGGCGCGTACCCGTCCAACGCGATTTATACCTTGCAGCACTTCATGAACAACAAGTTCGCCCGCCTGGAATATCAGGATGTGACGACGGCGGCGTACATCTTCGCCGTGGGCGTGATGGTGCTGTTCGCGCTGATGTACCTGAGCAAAGCGGTTCGCTCGCCCAATAACTGAGGACAGGAGGCACATTATGGCGCGCAAGAAGAAAATTCATCATCGCCACAACCGCCTGTCCTTCGGCGGAAAGCTGGCGTTTGTGCTGCTGACCATCCTGTCGGCAGTCATCCTTATCCCAATTGTATTTACGTTCTTGTATTCGTTCTTTCCCCAGTCGGAAATCACGGCGTACCTGAAAGGGCGCGGCAGCTACGACACGACGAAGTGGCTGGACGTGCTGTATTCACCCGCAATGTTCTCGCTCCGGCAGTACTACAAGATTTTCATTGAAGAACCGTCGTATTTGAAGCTGTTCTGCAACAGCATGATGTACACCGGCGCGATTCTGGTCGGACAGGCGCTCATTGTGCCGCTGACGGCGTACTGCCTGAGCCGCTTCCAGTTCCACGGGCGCGATTTGCTCTTCTTCTGCATTCTGGTTTTGATGATTCTTCCGTTTCAGGTCACGATGGCGCCAAGCGTCACGGTCCTGCGATGGCTGGGCATCATGGAAACGCCGTGGGCGGTCATCCTGCCGATGTGCTTTTCGCCCTTCTACATCTTCCTCCTGCGCCAGTTCATGGTAGGCATCCCGAATGAGCTGCTGGAGGCGGGCATGGTGGACGGCGTAGGCCCGGTACGCGGGTTTGTGCATGTGATTCTGCCGGTGTGCAAGCCGATTCTGGGGGCTGCGGCGGCGCTGTCCTTTGCGGACTGCTGGAACATGGTCGAACAGCCGCTGATTTATCTGGCGAACCACACCAACTTGCAGCCGCTGTCGGTTATGTTCAACCAGATCAGCACCGACCGGGCGGATGTCGCCTTTGCGGGCAGCGCGCTGTACATCCTGCCGACGCTGCTGATTTATCTGTATTTCCAAGAGGACATCGTCGCGGGCATTCAGCTTAGCGAACTCAAGTGACGGAGGAAAAGGAACGTATGAAGCTTAAACGATTTGCCCTGCGCGGGCTGATTGTGCTGTTCGTGGCGGTGGCGCTGTGCATGTTCTTCGCGCGGACGGTGCAGACCATCACGACACCGAAGGTACAGCTCGTGCAAAGCACCTCCGGGCGCTTCGAGGACAAAATGACCTTCCGCGCGCAGGTGTATTTCGCGGAGACGGAAGAGTTCACCGTCGAGGAAGCCAAGGACATGAACATCACCGTGGATAAGCTCTATGTTCGCGCGGGCAACTACGTCAAGAAGGGCGACATCATCTTCACGGCGAAAACGCCCTCTTACGAGGAAGAAATCAAAAAGGTTCGCGAAGATTACGACGCGAAGAACAAGGAACTGCTGGAGCTGGACGTGCAGAATCGCAAACTGAGCAAGGAAAGCTACCAGAACACCATGTACCAGCAGCTGCTTGACGCGCAGGATACGCTCAGCGAAGCGACGTATGAGGCGCGCTATGCCGCGGCGAAGGAATCCGTTGTGCTGACGGGGGATGTTTCAACGTGGCAGAGCCAGCTTGCATTGTCCGGCGAGGTGTCCGATGAACTCAAAGCCGCTGTCAACAAGGCGCGGACGGCACAGGCTGCCTACGAAGAAGCGCGCGCAGCGTACTTCGCGGTGCTGGACAACAAGAAGCTGAAGGTGTCAGACGATGTGTTCCAGTACATCACCAAGCGCAACGGGCTGATGGAGGAAATCGAGGATTTGAACCAGAAGATGGTGACGCTGACGGTGCTGGAAACGAGCCTGAAGGCAGTTGTTGCGCCGCGCGACGGCTACATCATCGAGCTGAAAGTGGCGGAAGGCGACACCTACGACGGCACGAAAGCCGCGTATGTGATGAACAAGGAGGACTGCGTGCCGGTGCTGCGCGCACCGCTGGACAGCAACTCCACACGCACGATTGCCGACGGGACACGCGCCGAAATCAGCAGCGACAACTACGGCAGCGAGCGCACCAGCGTGGAAAAGACCACCATCGCTTCAGATGGCACGAAGTACCTGCAAATGCCGATGCCGGAAACGTACCTGAGCAGCGATTCCACCGCGATTCGCCGCTTCATGCAGGACGGTGGCGTGGACGTGAAAATCACCTACCGCGCCAAGAGCGCCACAACCCTGCTCTCGCCCAGCTGCGTCCGCTCTGACGGCGAATCGAACTATGTGTACGTCGTCGAGTATTCCGGCGGCGGCTTCCTCTCCCAGAACACGATGAAGGTCAAAAAGACCAGCGTGACCGTCATCGAGCGCAGCGACAGCACGGTCTCCATTCAGGAGGATTTGAGCTATCGCTCCATCGCCGACCGTGAAGACCGTGCACTGGAGGACGGCGCGACGGTCATGGAGTATGTGCAGTGAAGAAGCTGGGGAAATGGTGGCAATGGGCGCTGCTGGCCGCCTTTGCCGCCGCGCTGGTGTTTGGGGCGGTTCAGGCAAAGCAGGTGGGCGACCATCTGCAATACCTGGTGCCCGCGCCCGCCCAGCAGACGGAGGATAATTCCGGCGAGGACGGGGACAGCAAGACCGCGCCGAATCAGCCGATTGCCGATCAGGTGAAGGCGCTGGAAAACGCAGCCGGTGAATGGGATACGACGACGATGCTGCGCTGGACAATCGGCGGTGTGATTGAAAAAACGTCGATTTCCGGCGGAGACATCTCGTCGGATACGCGCGTGGAGCTGGTCGGAAAATATGGCTTTCAGGTGCGGCCAAAGCTCCTGCGCTACGGACGGCTGCCGTATGAAGAGGAACTGAAGAGCGGGCGGAAAGTCGCTGTGCTGGACGAGGACTTGGCGCTGAAGCTGTTCCGCGTCGCCGATCCGCTGGGGCGCAAGGTGTTCATCGGCGGTGAAAGTTACGAGGTCATCGGCATCGCGCGGCATTCCAAGCGCGTCGGGGAATATCAGGCGTATACGGCGTATATTCCGCTGAACAGTGTGATTGAAACGTCCACAACCGTCGATGCCCTTTTGGTGGAGGCAATCCCGAAGCCGGGGACGGGCGCAAGCGTATCCTTCAAGTCCGCTGTGACGGGCTGGCAGAGCGGCGGCAGCATGTTCGACCTCGGCAAAGAGGGCATGAGCGCGACGCTCTGGCTGCGCGTGCTGCTGTTCCTTATCGGCATGACGGTGCTGCTGCGGTTCATTGCGTTCTTGAATGGGCGTGTGAAGCACTACGGCAAGCGCTATCGGCAGCGGCTGCAAGAAAAGTATGCCATCAGCTTGATGCCGGAGCTGACAGGCGCGGTGCTGCTGTTCATCCTTGGCTACGGGGTATCGGCGATTTTCGCGGCGCTGCTGATGAACTACATCATTCAGCCGGTATACACCTTCCCGGAGTGGATTCCAACGGTGCTGGTGGAGTGGAAGGATATTGCAAAGGCATTCTGGAACGTATGGCAAGACACGGCGGTGATGCAGGAACTGCGCACGCCGGAAATCCTGCGGCTTCGCTGGCTGGCGCTGCTGGTGCAGGGCTGCTCGGCGGGTGCGGGGGTACTGCTGGGTGTCCTCTACGGGCGGATGCGCTCGTCCCGTCAGCTGGTGGCGGACAGCGTGAATGCGCTGTATCATCAGGGCGCGACAGTCTCCGTCATCCACACGCGCAAGGTGATTGACATGACCGATTTGGGCTACGTTATCACGCTGGATGGCGAAATTATCCCGCGCCGCGCCAAAACCGTGCCGATGGTGCGCATCATCAACGCGGAAGCGATTCTGCGGCAGATGCCCGCCGGCAAGCGCGACGGCGCGTTCGTTCTGGAAGTGGTGGATGAGCAGATTCCCGCGAACAACGCGCGCTGGCTCATCACCTGTCAGGACGGCGAAAAGACGATTGTCGAAGCGAACCGCGATTGGGACATTCAGCTGCCCATTGCCGTGCTGACCCGTATCGTCTACGGTACGCAGACCTTCGCGGACTTCCTCGAATGCAACGCGGGTTACGACATGCGGATGCGTTCGCCCGCCATGGACGGCATGTTCGGCCACCACTTGACGATTGACGGGGGAGAAAAGTAAATGATACGGCAAGAGCCGCTGCACAAAGAGACGTGCAGCGGCTCAATTTTGGTTCTTTACGGAAAGTTGGGGGGCAAACAAGGGCTTAGGCGAAGCACCAAAAAGCTGCACGCGGAAGGAGCATGAAA
>OFSD01002299.1_pt1 | contig 12315 bp, 10 predicted proteins | sample 1543191 | NCBI WGS metagenome assembly OFSD01 (sample SAMN04209221, study PRJEB22552) | human gut metagenome | biome: gut; material: feces | host: Homo sapiens | place: USA: Oklahoma
TGTATTACCAACAAGAATTGCCAGAAATGGAACTGCAATGACATCACATGGAAAAGTAGTTGTAAGAAATGCAACATATGAAAGAGATTGGACTCCATTAGACCCAGAATGTGATTGCTATACTTGTAAAAATTATACTAGAGGATATATAAGACATTTAATAAAAGCAAATGAAATATTAGGTGTTAGATTATTGTCAATACATAACTTAAGGTTCTTGACTAATTTAATGGAAAAGGTTAGAATAGAAATAGAGAATGATAATTTAGGTAACTTTAGAGACGAATTTTATGAAAAATATGGTTATACTAAATAGGAGGGGATACTAATGAATTTAATTGAAGAAAGCGTTAGAGATAGAGAACAAAAAAAGGGAAAAAAAGCTACAAGAATAGTTTTAATATTTATTATATTACTTGTGATGGCAATAATAGGAATATCAGTTTATTTGGCATATGTTCAAAGCACAACACTAAGAGTTGTATTAGATGGACAAGTAAATGAAAAATTGAAAAGCATATTATTTTTTGAAGAAGATGGAACAATATATGCACCAATAAAAGAAATAGCAAGTTATTTGAATTATGATAGTTATGATGGTAGCTATGAAGAAAAATCACAAGAGAAAAGCAAATGTTATGTTCAAAATGAAAGTGAAGTTGCAAATTTTGTATTAGGTTCAAATGAGATAGAGAAATTAGACCTTACAGTTACAAACGCAAATTATGAAATAGATACTGTAAAATTACCTGTAATTGCTAAAAATGGTATTCTATATGCAAGTTCAGAAGCAATTTCAAAAGCATTTAATGTAAGTTTTATATATAATCAAGATAAAAATAGAGTATATATTAATACATTACCTTATTTAGTTCAAACCTATTCTGCAGTAGCATTAGACAACGGATATAAAGAAATTAGTACAGAACTAGCTAATCAAAAAGCGATTTTACAAGATATGTTAGTTGTAAAAAAAGGTGATAATGAAATATATGCAGTAATAGATTTAGATGGTAAAAGCATATTAGAAGCTAAATATGATAACATAACTTATGAACCAGAAATAGGAGACTTTAAAATTACAAGCAATAAAAAGGTTGGAATTTTAGATAAAACGGGAAGAACAAAAGTACAACCATTATATGACTCAATAGAATTGATGGATGGAGAAACTGGTTTATATGTAGTTCAAAAAGATAGAAAATATGGTGTATTAGACCTAAATGGTAATACCAAAATATATATTGAAAATGATGAAATAGGAATGGATGTTTCAACATTTGATCAAAATAATATTAAAAATAAATATATATTGGCAGGAAATTTAATCCCTGCAAGAAAAGATAAAACATGGGGATTATATGATAAAAATGGAAAATTAGTAGTTGATTACATATATGACAGTTTTGGATATGTAACAACAAGTAATAAAGATGCATTAAGTTTACTAGTAATTCCAGATTATAATGTATTGGTTGCATGTAAAAATAAAAAATATACATTATTAAGTTCAGCAGGAAAAGAACTATTTGCAGCACCTGTTGCAGATGATATATATATGACAATAAGTGGTGGTCAAAAACATTATTATATTACAGCAAATAATGGAATAATGGATGCTGAAGAGTATTTGAAAAAAATTGGGGTAAGTAAAAATCAAAATACATCAATAGATATAAATACTAATACTTCAAATAATAGTAATACAAATAATAATAATGAAAATTCATCACAAAGCAATCAAGGTGAAGAACAACAAAATAATCAACAACAGACTCAAGAACAACAAAATGAAGATAATGGTCAAGAGCAATCTCAAGGAAGCCAAGAACAAAATAATCAAGAACAAATGCAAGAAAATCAATAATATATAATAATTAGGATGAAAATTAGAAAAAATAGCCAAAAAGCTTGCAATTATGCCAAAAATTGGGTATAATAATAAATGTAACTTAAGTAATAACAGAAAGAGTGGGAACAAATCCCACTCTTGATTGGTATAAGGGGTGTGATATTTTGTCAAAGATAGAAGATAATGTAGAAAATTTGATAAAAGGAAAAGTAGAAGAATTAGGATATGACTTATATGATGTAGAATATTGTAAAGAAGGAAAAAATTATTTTTTAAGAATCTTTATAGATAAACCAGAGGGAATAGACCTTAATGATTGTGAAAAAGTAAATGATGGAATAAATGATTTATTAGATGAAGCAAATTGCATTAAAGAATCATATTTTTTGGAGGTATCATCACCAGGAATAGAAAGAGTACTTAGGAAAGATAAACATTTAGAGCAAAATATAGGTGTAGAAATAAATGTCAAATTATTTAGAAAAGACGAAAATGGTCAAAAAGAATATATAGGAATATTAAAGAGTTTTACACCAGAAATACTAACAATTGAAGTATCAGAAAAAGAAATAATAATAGAACGTAAAAATATAGCACAAATAAAAACAGTTTATAATTGGTAAAGGGAGGATTTAAAAATGAAAAAACAAGCTAAAAGTCAAGAAAAAGCGCCAGCAATTGACAACAAAGAATTAATATTAGCATTAGAAGAATTAGAAAAAGAAAAGGGAATGGATAAAGAATATCTATTAGAAGCAATAGAAACAGCACTAGTAACAGCATATAAAAGAAATTTTGACTCATTAGAAAATGTAAAAGTAGAAATGGATAGACAAACAGGAGCAACACATTTATATGCCGTAAAAAAAGTAGTAGAAAAAGTTGAAGATCCAGAAACAGAAATAGGATTAGAAGAAGCTCAAAAAATCAATCCAGACTACAATGAAGAAGACGAAGTAAATATTGAAATAGTACCAAGAGATTTTGGGAGAATTGCTGCTCAAACTGCAAAACAAGTAATTATTCAAAAACTAAGAGAAGCAGAAAGAGAAATTGTATATAATGAATTTGATGAAAGAAAAGGTGAAATTGTTTCAGGTTTAGTTCAAAAAGCTGATGGAAATATTGTTGTAATGGATTTAGGAAAGCTAGAAGGTGTAATGCCTAAAAAAGAACAAATACCAACTGAACACTACAAAGTAAATGACAAAATAAAAGGATATGTACTAAAAGTTGAAAAAGGATTAAAAGGAGCTCCTCAAGTTATAGTATCAAGAAGTCATCCTGATTTTGTAAGAAAATTATTAGAATTTGAAATACCAGAAATTTATGAAGGTGTAATTGAAATAAAAAGTGTTTCAAGAGATCCTGGATATAGAAGTAAAGTTGCTGTATATTCACCAGATCCTAATATAGACCCAGTAGGTTCTTGTGTTGGACAAAAAGGTGTAAGAATTCAAAATGTGATAAATGAATTAAATGGAGAAAAAATAGATGTAATAGAATGGAATGAAGATCCTTCAATATATATAGCAGCAAGTTTATTACCTGCACAAATTCTTGCGGTAGATATAAAGCCAGAAAACAAATTTGCACAAGTAATTGTTCCAGATGACCAATTATCATTAGCAATTGGTAAATCAGGACAAAATGCAAGATTAGCAGCAAGACTAACAGATTGGAAAATAGATATAAAATCTGAAACACAATTTAGAGAATTATTATCGAAAGTTCAAGAAGAATCAGAAGATGTAGCAGAACACGAAAGCGAAGAAACAGAATAAATATATATTTTAGGACATACAATAAAGGAGGTAGCAAAATGAAAAAGCAACCTGAAAGAACCTGTATGGGATGTAATGAAAAAAAAGCTAAAAAAGAATTTATTAGAATTGTAAAAAATAAAGATAATGAAATAAATATTGACAGAACTGGTAAAATGCCAGGTAGAGGAGCATACATATGTGATGATATTCAATGTCTAGAAAATCTAATAAAAACAAAAAGATTAGAAAAAGTATTTGATATAAAAATATCAAATGAAATATATGAAAAATTAAGAGGTGTAATACTTGACAAATAAGAAAATATTAGGATTAATAGGTTTATCTGCACGAGCAAGAAAAGTATCATTTGGAGCAGATAGTGTAGAAACTCAAGCTAAAAAGGGAAAAGTAAAATTGTTTATCATAGCAGAAGATGCTTCTGAAAGGACAAAAGATAAATTTAATAAATTGGCAGTACAATATAATATACCAATTATAATAAATGGAAGTATAGAAGAATTAAGTAAAGCAATTGGTAAAAATAATAAAGCTATATTAGGAATAGAAGATATAAATTTATCTAAAGAAATAGAGAGAATAAATAATGGGGGTGAAGTTATTGGGTAAGATAAAAATATATGAAATAGCAAAGAAATTAAACTTAGCCAGTAAAGATGTCATAGAAATGGCAAAAAAACTAAATATAGATGTAAAAAGTCATTTAAGTGCTATAACAGAAGAAGAAGCTGGAAAATTAGAAAGTAATTTAAATAAAAAAGAAGTAAAACAAGAAATAGAAAAACAAGAAAAGGGAAAAGAAAATAAAAGAAAAATGGAAAATAAAAAAGAAGAAAAAGCACCTGTTATTATTAGAAGAGAAGTAATCATATCAAAAGAAGATGAACAAACAAAGAAAAAAGAAGATACACCAAAACAATCAAAAAAGAATAATGTGGGATTTGTAGAAAGAAAACAAAATAAAGACTATAATATTGTTTATAGAAACAAACCAAATAAACCAATGACTGTAAGTGAATTATTTGGTTTAGCACCAAAAAAAGAAGAGAAAAAACAAGAAGAAGTAAAAAATGTTAAAGAAGAAAAAAATGAAGTAGTAGAAAAAAAAGAAATGGCTGTAAAGACTGAAAAAGTAAAAAAAATTGAGAAAAATCAAAATACAGAAAAAGTAGAAAGAACAGAAAAAACAAAGACTCAAGTAGTAAAGGAAACAGTTGTAAATTCTACAGAACCACGTAAACAAGAAAATAGAGAATTTAACAGAGATAGAAATAATAATTTTAGAAATAGAGATAACAGGGATAATAGACAACAAAGAAATAATAATCAAAATTCAAATTATCGTAGAAATGATAATAGAGAAGGATATAATAGAGACAACAGAGACAATAGAGATAACAATAGGTATAATAATAGAAATGGAAGAAATGATTATCGTCAAAATAATAACAGTAATAATAATAACAGGTTTAACAATAATAATAAACGACCATTAGATGCAAAAGGAATAGAAAAAAATATTAAAAACATAATGGCAGTAGAAAATATAGAAAAAGAGCCTGTTAGAGAATATAATAAAGAAATAGATAAACAAAAAGCAAATAATCGTTTTGAAGAAAATAAAAACAATAAGAAAAATAAAAATAGAAGAAATAATAATAACAGAGATTTTGATGAAGGAAAATTAAAATCGTTAAGACAAACAAATAAATTATCAAATATGTTTGACGACCAAGATGGCGGAATGTTAGATTATTACGATTTAACAACAGAACGTGGAAGACGTGGCAAAAAAAGAAAAAATCAAAATGATCAAGATAGAAACAAACAAAAAATATTTAAACTAACAGAAATTGAAATTCCAGAAAATATTACTGTAAAAGATTTAGCTGCTGAAATGAAAAAAACAACAGCAGATGTAATTAAAAAACTATTAGGATATGGAATTATGGCTACAATAAACCAAGAAATAGATTATGATACAGCTTATTTAGTAGCACAAGAATTTGGAATTACAGCTAAAAAGAAAACAGTAGTAACTGATGAAGACATATTATTTGATGAAACAGAAGATAGAGAAGAAGATTTACAACCAAGACCACCAGTAATAGTAGTAATGGGACACGTAGATCATGGTAAAACTTCATTACTTGATGCAATAAGAAAAACAAATGTAATTGAAGGAGAAGCGGGTGGAATTACACAAGCAATAGGTGCATATCAAGTAAAAATAAATGATAGATTAATAACATTTTTAGATACACCAGGACACGAAGCATTTACAGCAATGCGTGCTAGAGGTGCTCAAATTACAGATATAGCAATTCTAGTAGTAGCTGCAAATGACGGAGTTATGCCTCAAACAGTTGAAGCTATAAACCACGCAAAATCTGCAGGTATACCAATAATTGTAGCAATAAATAAAATCGATTTACCAGATGCTAACCCAGACAAAGTGAAACAAGAATTAATGAAATATGAATTAGTTCCAGAAGAATGGGGTGGAGATACAATATTTGTTCCAATATCAGCTAAAACAGGAAAAAATATAGACCAATTATTAGAAATGGTATTATTAGAAGCTGATGTATTAGAACTAAAAGCTAATCCAGATAAACAATCAAAAGGTGCTGTTATTGAAGCTAGACTTGATAAATCAAAAGGTGCAATTGCAACTGTATTAGTACAACGAGGAACTTTAGATGTAGGAGATACAATTGTTGTAGGTTCATCTATTGGTAGAATTAGAGCAATGAAAGATGACAAAGGTAAAAAAGTTAAAACTGCTGGACCATCTACACCAGTAGAAATAATGGGATTAACAGAAGTACCAGAAGCTGGTGAAACATTCTATGAAGTTAAAAATGAAAAAGTTGCAAAACATTTAATAGAAAAGAGAAAAAATCAAGCAAGAGAAAAAGCTATAAATCAAGGAACAAAAATAACATTAGATAACTTATTCAGCCAAATGGAAGAAGGAAAATTAAAAGTATTAAATCTAATTGTTAAAGCAGATGTTCAAGGATCTGTAGAAGCTGTAAAACAAGCATTAGAAAAACTAGAAAACGAAGAAGTAAGAGTAAAAGTAATTCATGCTGCAGCAGGAGCTGTAAATCAATCAGATGTTACACTTGCAAAAGTTTCAAATGCTATAATAATTGCATTTAATGTAAGACCAGATAGTACAGCAAAAGAAATAGCTGAAAAAGACGAAGTTGAAATAAAACAATATTCTGTAATATATCAAGCAATTGAAGATGTTGAAGCTGCTATGAAAGGAATGCTAGAACCAAAATACGAAGAAAAAGTTATTGGTAATGTAGAAGTAAGACAAACATTTAGAATATCTAATGTTGGAACAATTGCAGGAGCTTATGTACTTTCTGGAAAAGTTGAAAGAAATGCAGGAGTAAGAGTAATTCGTGATAACATAGTAATACATGAAGGACATTTATCAACATTAAAAAGATTTAAAGATGATGTTAAAGAAGTTGGAAAAGGTTTTGAGTGTGGAATGCAAATTGAAAACTATAATGACATCAAAGAGGGCGATATGATAGAAGTGTATATTATGGAAGAAATAAAAAGATAATTTTTTGTTGAAAAATAATTACAATTTTGAGCTACGTCAAATTTCATTTAAAACCTAGTTACATACAAACGTATGCGTCTTTGCCTTTTAAATGAAATTTTCCTTGCCAAAATTTAATTCTTTTCCAACTAACTTGTAGTTGCTTTTTATAAAAGAGATTTATTGCCATAAATGTAAAGGAGAGTGAGAAAGATGCCAGAAAGTCAAAGTAGATTAGAAAGAATAAATGAAGAATATAGAAAAGAATTAAGTAATATAATTAGTTTTAAATTGAAAAATCCAAATGCAACTGGAATGATTAGTGTAACTAAAGTAAAAGTTACAAATGACTTAAAATATGCCAAAGTGTATGTAAGTATTTTAAATGCTAAAGATAATAAACAAACTTTAGTAGCTCTAAAAAAATCAGCAGGATTTTTACGTAGTGAATTAGCTAAAAAAGTAAATTTACGTAATACACCAGAACTTGTATTTGAATTAGATGATTCTTTAGAATATGGTGCTAAGATTGATAGCATCTTAAAAGAAATTTTACCTAAAAAAGAAGAGGAGAACTAATATGACATTAGATGTAATTTTAAAAGAAATACAAAAAGCTGAAAAAATAGTTATATTAACACATGAAACACCAGATGGAGATGCTATAGGAAGTTCATTAGGTTTAAAACTAAGTTTAGAAAAAATAGGGAAAAAATCAGATTTAATAATGACTAAACATGCTAGAACATTTGATTTTTTACCAGCAAGTAATGAAATAAAAACAGAAAGTAATATAAAAAATTATGATTTAGCAATAAGCTTAGATTGTGCAACAATTAAAAGATTAGACAATAGAGAATATTTTGACAATGCTAAAAAAACAATAGTAATAGATCATCATGGAAGTAACAATATGTATGGAGATATAAATTATGTTAATCCTGTTGCACCAGCTTGTGCAGAAATAATCTTAAGTATGTTGTCATATTACGACATAGAAGTAGATTCAAAAAATGGAACATGTTTAATGACAGGGATAATTACAGATACAGGAGGTTTACAATACCCTTCTACAACAGCAGATACATTTGAATATGCTGCAGAGTTACTAAGAAAAGGTGTAGATATACCAGATATTTGTAAAAGAACATTACAAACAAAGACAAAAGCTAATTTTGAATTATTAAAAAGAGTATCAGATAGATTAGAATTATTAGAAGATGGAAAAATAGCATTTTCATATATTACAAAACAAGACCTAGAAGATGTAAATGCAGAAGAAGGAGACCATGAAGGATTAGTTAATATAGGTAGAAGCATTGAAGGTGTTGAAGTTTCAATATTTATAAGACAAGATGATGAAGACGAAAAAATGTATAAAGTATCTATGAGATCTGGAGAATATGTAAATGTATCTGATGTATGTTTAATGTTTGGCGGCGGAGGTCATCCAAGAGCTGCAGGAGCTAAAATACAAGGAACCACAGAACAAGTAAAAACTAAATTAGTAAACGAAACAAAAAAATACTTGAAATGATTTTTTGCTCCGTCCCCAAAATCCCCAAAATCATTTCTTTGAAAATCAAGGGAGGATAGAAATGGATGGAATACTAATAGTAAATAAACCCAAAAATTGTACTTCACATGATGTGGTTTATAAAGTAAAAAAAATAACAAATCAAAAGGTAGGACATACTGGAACATTAGACCCAATGGCAACAGGAGTTCTACCTTTGCTAATTGGAAAAGGAACATTATGTTCAAAATATTTAATAGAACATGATAAAATATATAAAGCGACAATTCAATTAGGTAAAAGAACAACTACATCTGACCAAGAGGGAGAAATAATAGAAGAACAAGAAGTTGGAGATAATGCTTTAGATTTTAAATATATTACAGAAAAATTAAAAGAATTTGTAGGCAAACAAATACAAACACCACCAATTTATTCCGCAATAAAAGTTAATGGAAAAAAACTATATGAATATGCAAGGAAAGGACAAAATATAGAAGTTCCTAAAAGAGAAATAGAAATTTATGAAATAGAATTATTAAATGTGGACAAACAAAATAAAAAAATAGAATATAAAGTTCATTGCTCAAAAGGAACATATATAAGAAGTTTATGTGAAGACATAGCAAAAAAACTAGGAACAATTGGATATATGGCAAGTTTGGAAAGATTAAAAGTTGGGAAATTTATGTTAGAAGATTCTATATCAATAGATAATCTAGAAAATGACAATATAGAAGCACATATTATACCAATAGAAGAAATATTTAAAAATAGTGATAAAATAGAACTAAACCATAGAAAATTAGAACTATTTTTAAATGGAGTAAAACTGACTCAAAAATTCCCTGATGGAGTATATAGAATTTATTGTGAAAATAAATTTATTGGTACAGGAATAATTAAAGAAAATTTATTAAAAAGAGATGTTATAATTTAAAAATCACCTTCATATATTTTAGAAAAAGTATATGAGGTGATTTTTTTGTATTATATTCAAGAATGTGACAAGCCTAAATTTTGGAATAAAATTTTTAATGTAATAGAATTGTATGAAGATAAAATAATTTTACCAATAAATAATGTTGATGAAAATATAAAAAAAGAAAAAATAAAAATATTAGTTAACAAAATAAAAAAATTATTAGACAAAACAGGCTGTAAAAAAGTATGTGTAAGTAAAAAATTGAAAAGTAAAAAAGAGTTTATGGAAGAATTAAAAAAAACAAATATAGAAGTAATAAAAGGTAAATGGTTATATAGTGTATTAACATATGAAATTTTAGAGTATATAGTTAAAAAAGAAAAATTTAAAAAAGAAGATATCGTAATTTCAATATTGATAAATCATTTAAATTCAGACTATATTTTCGAACATTTACAAAAAATAGTTCAAGAATATAAATCAGTAAATATAGTAACAAATAATATTGGAAAATTTGAAAAAATATCTAATATCTTAGAAAAAGAAGGAATTATAATAAATATATCAAATAACAAGAAAAAGTCTTTGATAAGAAGCAAGATTATATTAAATATTGATTTTAATACAGAACAAATAAACCAGTATAATATACCAGAAAAAGCAATAATTGTAAGTGAAAAAGAAGATATAAAAATTAATAAAAAGAGATTTAATGGCATTTGTATAAATGATTATGAAATTAAATATTTGAATGTGGATGAATTTGATTATGATAAATATAGTTTATATGAACAAAAAGATATTTATGAATCACAAATTTATCAAAATCAACCATTTGAATATATAAAAAGAAAATTGGTAAGAGACAAGGTGCAAATAGATTACTTAAAAGGAAACAAAACTATATACTAATTATATTTTAATTTATCGAACATTTTGCAATATAGAATTTTTATTACATTCCTCTGCTTATTACGATCTCTAAGAAATTCTAACTTATTTTATGGCACCCTTCCATTAAAAATGAACTCTTTCCATAAAACTACGTAAGAATTTCTAAAATTTCTCCAGTCGCATTCGTAACTTCATTCAAAGTTTACCTAAAGTCTTTTTAGTTAATTATATATTTTTTAATTCCTTTCAGTTGCTTTTGCAAATTTTTTCAATTTTTCTGCAACTAAATAATTTACAGTTCCTGCAGGGAAATTTCCATCTTTATCTTTTTTGCCAGCTGGAACACCTGTTAAAACTTCAATTCCTTCTTCAATAGTTGAAACTGCATAAATGTGGAATTTTTTATCTTTTACAGCTTCTACAATTTCATCAGATAATTGTAAGTTATCAACATTTTGTATTGGAATCATAACTCCATGACTTCCATCTAATCCACGAGACTGACAAACTTGGAAAAATCCTTCGATTTTTTCATTAACACCACCAATAGGTTGTATTTGGCCTTTTTGATTTACAGAACCAGTTACAGCTATTGATTGGTTAATTGGGATTCCAGACAAACTAGAAAGTAGCCCATATAATTCAGTGCTAGAAGCACTATCACCATCTACACCATTGTATAACTGTTCAAAACATATACTAGCAGTTAAGCATAATGGAATATCTTGTGCAAACATTTCCCCTAAATATCCAGTTAAAATAAGAACTCCCTTAGAATGTGAAGGACCAGATATTTCAACTTCTCTTTCTATATTTACTACTCCATTTTTTCCAGTATATGTATTAACTGTAATTCTAGCAGGTTTCCCAAATGTATAATCACCTATTGTTAAGACAGTAAGACCATTTAACTGACCAACTTTAAAACCAGTTGTATCAATAAGAAGTGTATTTTGTTTAATCATTTCTAAATATTTTTCATCATATTTTTTTACTCTCTCAACACGCTCTGCCAAAGCTTTATCTATAAATTTTGGAGTAACAGTTTTTGAACGAGAAAGTTTTGCCCAAGTTGCAGCTTCTCCAACTATTTGAGTTAAATCGTCAAATCTTGTAGAAAGTTTACTATGGCTTCCTGCTAATTTAGATGAATATTCAATTAATTTTGCCATTGCATCTTTGTCTAAATGTGGTAATTCTTCATACTCACAGAACCCATGTATTATTTGAGCAAGTTTATTAGCATTTGCTGTGTTTAATGTAGCAGATTCTTCAAATTCAACTTTTATTTTAAATAATTTTCTAAAATCAGAATCCATAGCTAAAAGAGTTTGGTATATTTGAGCATTTCCAATTAATATAACTTTTAAATTAAGTGGAATAGGTTCAGGCTTTAAAGAAATTAATACCATTGAAGAACGTTGATCTGTTGCATTTTCAATAGCAATTTGTTTAACTCTTAAAGCTTTTTTTAGGGCTTCATAACAAGCACCATTAGCTAATAAATCTTTTGCTTGGAATATTATATATCCTCCATTTGCTTGTTGTAAAAGACCAGGTTTTAACATTGTGTGGTCAGTCTTTAAAGAACCGTAATAATTTTCATATTCTATTGCACCAAAGATGTTATTATAAGAATAGTTAGAATCCATAATAACTGGTGCACCTTCTTTATTAGAATTATCTATAAATAGATTAACTCTATAATTCAAACAAGGATCAGGCTTCTTCATTGCCGGATTCATTGGCTGTTGTTGAGTATTTTGATTTTTT
>OFSD01002301.1_pt1 | contig 12306 bp, 7 predicted proteins | sample 1543191 | NCBI WGS metagenome assembly OFSD01 (sample SAMN04209221, study PRJEB22552) | human gut metagenome | biome: gut; material: feces | host: Homo sapiens | place: USA: Oklahoma
CTGCAGCTTGATGCTGGGCGGTGCAATAGCATCCCACTGGATACGCCCATCAGTGGAGCAGATGGCCAGATTGGAACAGTAGGCGATATGGTTGCTTCTGCAGAAAATCTGGAGGATGAACTTGTGGACCGTATGGAGCAGGAACAGCTTTCAGAGGTTCTGTGGGGATGTGTGGAAGATCTTCCAGGGGAGCAGACGGAAGTTATCCGGAGACGGTACAAGCTCGACCAGCGCAACGCAGAGATTGCAAAGAAGCTGAACATAGAGCCAACTACGGTTACGAGACTGCACCAAAAGGCGATAGCAACACTCTACAAGCCAGAAACCAGATACAAGCTGCAGAGATTTCTGCCGGAATACTGGCAGGCGAAAGCATACCAGGGAGCAGGAGTCGGTACGTTTCAGAGAACCTGGACCAGCAGTACGGAGAGAGCTGCATTGAAACTTTATACAGATTGTTGAAGAAAGCCTGGTTAACAAATTGACTGGAAAATAGAAAATAACAGATGGATAAATCAGGACTGTCGTGATATAATTTCCACGTTACCGCCTCCTAGACTGGTACAGAAGGGAGGTGCTTTGCGATGGACCATATTTACTCATTTCTTGTCGCTGTCGCGGCTGGTGTAGCCTGCCACTACATCTGCAAATGGTTGGATAGCGACAAATAGCCGGTAACCAGCCTATGGCTTAAGCCACCATACCAAAACGGAATAGAAAAACCCCCGGAGTTGCCGCTCCGGGGGTTTTCGTTTGCTGCTTCACAATGGAAACAATTTGCTCATTTCTTGCCTATCGGCATTATAACATATGCAATTTTTCTTTGCAATATTCATTTTTGCACCGGTGCAACTGATCAGATGATGTAAAAATAGAGTGGTTGGCAGTGTCTACAGTCTGCCTACCATGTCTAAAATTTAATATATGTTTTATCATGAAAGTATGATATGATTTGAAAAACGAAGTCATAAGAACCTTGAAGTTTCAATGAAAAATAGATTCACGATATGACAGCTCGATATCACACCGCACATAAAAGGGGTATACGGTGCATGTGGAGACGGTTGCATTGATGTTAAAGGTGAACCCAGGTAAGTAAGAATAATGTGGTAAATTAAAGGCTTTTCAGAGAGCTATCGTTAGTGAGTACAATTAGCTGCTGGAAAGCCTTTCTTTTTATGTGAAGTAATGATTTTGTGGAAACTGGTCCATAATGCAGGGTTGACACTAGGGGATGGATAACAAGGAAAAATGAACCCTGGGGTTCACATTGTAACGATAGCTTTTTCTATAGAAAAACAGCGACCAGGCGGTATTCATCTGGTCGCTGCAGGCTAATTAACGGTACTTCTTATTGTAGAGTTCTTTGGCGTATGCCTGCATTTTCTTTACGTACTCATATGCCTGGCTCTTTCCCTTTTTCAAGTCGACCTGCTTCAGAGCATTACTGATTTGTGGGTCGTCCATCAAAAGGGAGAAGACAGCTTTTGCCTCCGGGTACTTAAGTGATACCTCGTTGATGAGATCGTCGATCATCATAAGACTGAGAACTGAGTTTTCAGTTGAAGTATTATCTGTTGGCTCCCAACCGCTACAATTAGTATCGTTGTCGCTGTTATCATCCATAAACTTGTCTAATGAAATATAACGCGAGAGGTACTGATCCTTTTCAGAACGTTCACATCCTTCACATTTATTGCACTTAGGGCAGCGGATGTATTCGCCCTTGGAATTAAGAATTAAGCATCTCTTTTTACGAGTCGATTCAAGATAGTCATCCTTTTCTTTCCAGAATTGTTTCATATAAGATTCAACTTCATCCTTCGGGATTGCGGTGAATCCTACCAGGATCTTTCTACCTCGGATGTTCCAGGTTTCGAAGTTGTCCTCGACGATTCCGTCATTGCGCTTGCAAAAACCGCCTCTTACATCCTGATGGTAATTCTTTAAAACTTCATGTGCTAAGAATGGAACTAATGCCTCATTCTCCTTTGGTGCTACGCCGTTGTAGCTCTTCTTGTTACAATAATCATAATTTTTCTCTGCCATGTGGCTTTCCTCCTTGGGTTGGCGCGGAGGAAATTCCACATGTGCGATACCTGAATATAGTTGGCCATTGCCATAGCGAGTTTCCTCCTATTGGTTGGCCAGCTTGTCCTATTCAGCTGGTTTAGTTATTTAGTTGTTCATCAGAGTCAGATAGGACCGTTCTTGATCAGGGAACGCATCGTCTGATGATGGGGGTGTTCTTGACCCTTGATTGCATCATACAGCAAACGTTAAAAATGCCCGTTGAAGAAAGTTCAACGGGCTATGAGGCTGAAAATAAAGGCTTTAAGATTAAAAGGGGTGTGATTATGTATGGAAAAAAGCTATAAGTGTTGAAGAAAGTTCACCAAAAAAATTTATTAATTATTTGATACCACGCAAACATATATAAACAGATACAAACAATTGAAATTTGATACAAAATAATGTATAATAAAAATTGGCATAGTATGTATAGAAAAAAGGAGAAGCTATGAGTACTACCAATAATGAAGAAAAATGGATTGGAACAACTGAAGCAGCTGAGTTCTTAGGAGTAAAGCCAGCTACAATTCGTGATTGGATTCGTAAAGGCAAGGATATTCCGAGAAAGAAAATTGGCAAGGCCTGGAAGTTCAAATATTCTGAACTTGAGGAATGGGCTCGAAGTGGTAAGGCTGCAAATAATTAAACAATTCCGCGACTTAGCGGCAGGAGGTAAAAATAGATGAATAAACAACAATTAGCATCTACTATTTGGCAGTCAGCCAATCAGATGAGATCAAAGATAGAGGCAAATGAATATAAGGACTATATCCTTGGATTTATGTTCTATAAATATCTTTCGGATCGTGAAATTTCTTTCCTGAAAGGAGAAAAATATTCTGACGAGGATATTAAAAAAGTGACAGCAGATGACGAGAAACTTGTGAAGCACATTAGTGAGAATATTGGATATTTTATTGCTTATGAGGACTTATTCTCATCATGGCTTTCTAAAGGCGATGATTTTGATGTATCTGATGTAAGAGATGCATTGAGTAATTTTGATGCTAATATCGAACCGACATATAAGAAATTATTTGAGAATATATTTAAGACGCTGCAGAGTGGCCTTTCAAAGTTAGGCGAAACATCAACAAAGCAGACCAAATCAATAAAGGCCCTTCTTAAACTAATAAAAAGAATTCCGATGGATGGAAAGCAAGACTATGATGTTTTGGGATTTATCTATGAGTATCTCATCAGCATGTTTGCAGCTAATGCTGGAAAGAAAGCAGGAGAGTTTTATACTCCACACGAAGTATCTGTATTGATGTCTGAAATTGTGGCAAATCATCTTAAAGATAGAGAACATATTAAAATCTATGATCCCACATCAGGTTCAGGCTCATTGCTCATTAATATTGGCGCATCTATGGCTCAATATATCGAAGGTGAGAACAAGATCGATTATTATGCGCAGGAATTAAAGGAGAATACTTATAACTTAACTCGTATGAATTTGGTTATGCGAGGAATTAATCCAGCTAATATCAATGTTAGAAACGGCGATACTTTGGAAGATGACTGGCCATTTTTTGAAACAGATGAAAATAAGGATGAAACCTATTCGCTTGTTAAGGTGGATGCGGTGGTTTCTAACCCACCTTACTCTCAAAAATGGGATCCAAAGAATAAAGAGTTCGATTCTCGATTTAAGGAATTTGGAGTTGCTCCAAAGGCAAAGGCAGATTATGCGTTTTTACTACATGAGTTATATCACTTAGAAGATGATGGCATTATGACAATTGTCCTCCCGCATGGTGTTTTGTTTAGAGGTGGTGAAGAAGAAACCATTAGAAAGACTTTGATCGAGCGTAATCACATAGAGGCTATTATTGGTTTACCTGCAAATATATTCTTTGGTACAGGAATTCCAACGATTATTATGGTTCTTAAGAGAACAAGATCTGATTCAGATGTTCTCATTATTGATGCATCTAAAAAGTTCGAGAAAGTCGGAAAAAATAACAAGTTAAGAGCAAGAGATATCAGAGAAATAGTTGATACATTGAAGGCAAGAAAATCGGTGACAAAATTTGCAAAATTAGTTACCAAGGATGATATACGAAAAAATGAATACAACTTAAATATACCTAGATATGTTGATTCATCTGATGACGAGGAACCATGGGATATTCATTCTATTATGTTTGGTGGAATTCCTAATATGGAAATAGAAAGCCTTGGAAAATATTGGGATGCATTCCCAGGGTTACGAGAGGAAATATTCGGTAATATATCAGACAAATATGCTAGGGTTATAGCAGATGATATAGAAAGTGCAGTATCTAACTTTGCATCTGTATCTAATTATATTGCAAAATATCACTCTAGTTTTAGTGGATTTGGAGAACACTTAAAAGATTGCTTGATAGAGGATATTCTCGATGTAAATGCTCAAAGTCTTAAAGAAAATATCTGCATCGATATTTTTAATAGAACAACAAATATTAAATTGATTGATCAATACAAGGCATTTCAGATTCTTTCTGAAAATTGGGAGACAATCACAGCCGATTTGGAAATGATTCAGGGAGAAGGGTTTGATGCTATCTTCCAGGTTGATCCTAATATGGTGGTAAAGAAAAAGAAAGAAGACGAGGATGAAGTGACCGAAGTGCAGGAAGGTTGGAAAGGTCATATTTTACCATTTGAGCTTGTACAAGAAGAGTTTCATCACGGCGAATTGTTTGCAATTCAGTCAGGAGAAGAGCGATTGGTTGAAATAAGCAATATGTATACCGAAATATTAGAATCTCTTGAAGAGGATGAGCTTGAACAAACAATTACAAACGATGATAAGAATGCCTTCGTAGGAAAAGAAGTAAAAGCTTATGTTACTGAAGCATTAACAGATGTAGAGAGCCCGGAGATAAATGCGTTAAAAAATTATCTCACATTGTCATTTAAGAAGGATAAGATGGCATTTATTGAAGAAAATCCTTTCGTTGCGTGGAGTGCTATGGTTTCTAATAAGGATGGCACTATTGGAAAACCTGCTGTGAATTCCAGAATTTTGCAGTTACAGATGGAATTTGAATTTCCAGAAGAATCATTAGAAGCAAAAATGAAAAGAGTTATGCTTTTAATGGAAGAAGAAAGCGAATTGAAGAAAGTAATCAAGGCACAGAAGATCGAACTAGAAGCTGCAACCATAGAAACAATAAAAAATCTCGATGAAGAAGATGCACTTCGCCTGCTAGAGTTGAAGTGGATTGAGCCTATTGTATCCGGATTAGGAACTTTGCCAGATGATGTAATTAAAGCATTGGTTTCAGAAGTTGAAAATTTGAATTCAAAATATGCAACTACATATAGTGATATTGAGGTAAAGAAAGAATCTGCAGCTGGTTCTCTTATTCAGATGATTGATAGTTTATCTGGTAGCAAAGATGATCTTGATGGTCTAGCAGAATTTAAGAAGTATATGGGGGTAAAGAATGAAAAAGAATAATAAAACACCTAAACTTCGTTTTTCTGGATATACTGACGATTGGGAACAGCGTAAGTTCTCCGAATTGTATGTTAGATCAAGTGAAAAGAATGATGGTAGTATAGGAATGGATAAAAATATAACCGTAGCGACCATGCAGTTCAAGGAGGATGTTCAGGTTTCTACTGCTGAATATCTCAAAACATATTATACATTTAATTTAGGAGATATTGCATTTGAAGGACATCAGAGTAAAGAGTTTCGATATGGCAGATTTGTTGAGAATGATATAGGAAACGGTATAGTATCCCATATTTTTGCTGTTTTTAGGCCTATTCAAGAATATGATTTATACTTTTGGAAATATGCAATCAATAATGAAACATTAATGCAACGTATTCTTGGCAGAAGTACAAAAGCGTCAACAATGATGCATGATTTGGTTGCAAATGACTTTTTAAATGAGACATTTTTAGTTCCATCAATAGATGAACAAAAGCAGATAGGAAGTCTTTTTAACAAGCTCGACCACCTCATCACTCTTCACCTGCGTAAGCTTGAGAAGTTACAGAACATGAAGAAATCATGCTTGCAAAAGATGTTCCCTAAGGATGGTGCTACTGTTCCTGAAATAAGATTTTCTGAATTCCAGGGAGATTGGGAGGAACGAACACTTGGTTCGTGCTTTGATGAGCGATTAGAAAGCTTACCAGACGGAGAATTACTATCAGTTACAATTGGTTCAGGAATAAAGAAGTTTTCTGAACTAGATCGCCACGACAATTCAAATACTGACAAATCTAAATACAAAAGAGTTTGTATTGGTGATATTGCTTATAACTCAATGAGAATGTGGCAAGGAGCAAGTGGGCGTTCACCATACGAAGGTATTGTAAGTCCTGCATACACTGTAGTAAAGCCAATAGGAGATATAGACACTCAGTTCTTTGCTTATATGTTTAAGAAGAAAGAGATAATTCATCTTTTTGAAATTAACTCACAAGGACTAACATCCGACACTTGGAACTTAAAATATCCAGCATTCAGTAAAATTGTGGTTAGAGTTCCTAGGAATGTGGAAGAGCAAAGTAGGATTGCTAGATTTTTGTTGGAGCTCGATGAGCTCATTTCATGTACTGAGCAAGAAATTGAGATTACGAAAAGAATGAAAAAAGGATGTCTTCAGAAGATGTTCGTATAAGGAGGGATAGACTTGTCAGATATTATTTTTAATGAAGAAAAGGACTTTGAAGAAGCTGTCATAAAAGCCCTCATCGAGCATGGATGGGAATCGGATGTTATTAGATATCCATCTGAAGAAGATTTAATTCAGAATTGGGCGAACATATTATTCAATAATAATAAGCAGGGAACGCGATTGAATGATCAGCCATTAACTTCCGGAGAGATGGCTCAGATTTTAGACCAGGTAAGAAATCTACAATCGCCAATGGCCCTAAATGAGTTCATCAATGGGCGTAGTATATCTATTACCCGTGATAACCCTAACGACCCGATTCATCTGGGTAAAGAGATTTCTCTAAAAATTTATGATCGCCAGGAAATTGCATTAGGACAGAGTAGATATCAGATTGTTCAGCAGCCGAAGTTTAAAACAAAATCACCTATTCTTAACAGCAGAAGAGGTGACTTAATGTTGTTAATTAATGGTATGCCTGTCATTCATCTGGAACTAAAACGCAGCGGAATTCCGGTTAGTGAGGCATATAATCAAATAGAAAAATATTCACATGAAGGTGTATTTAGAGGTATTTTTTCTCTAGTACAGATCTTTGTGGCAATGCAACCTAAGGAATCCGTATATTTTGCAAATCCGGGAGAAAAGGGCGTGTTCAACAAGGCCTTTTATTTTCATTGGGCTGATTTCAATAACAATCCTATAAATGAATGGTATACGTTCATTAAAAAGTTTTTATCTATTCCAATGGCACATATGCTAATTGGCTTCTATACGATTGCAGATACTGATGAGGGCATATTAAAAGTTATGAGAAGTTATCAGTATTATGCGGCAGTTGGAATTGCTAATATTGTTGCGGAGAAAAAGAGTCACTGGGATGATAAGAAGCAGCTCGGTGGTCATGTGTGGCATACAACTGGTAGTGGTAAAACCATGACTAGCTTTAAAGCTGCTCAGCTTGTTGCTGCTAATCATGATGCAGACAAGGTGGTTTTCCTGGTTGATAGAAAAGAATTGGGAATACAGTCACTTAAGGAGTACCGCTCATTTGCTACAGGAACAGAATCTGTTCAGGCAACGGAAAATACAGATATTTTAATGTCAAAATTAAAGAGTCCAGATTCTGATAATACCTTGATTGTTACATCAATCCAGAAGTTGAGTAATATCGCAAGGGAAGACGTGGCTAATATAGAAGCAGATTTAAAAATTGTTCAGCGTAAGAGAATGGTTATCATCATTGATGAGTGCCACCGTTCTACGTTTGGAGATATGCTTGCAGATATAAAAAACACGTTCAAAAATGCATTGATCTTTGGATTTACTGGAACACCTATTCAAGACTTAAATGCAAAAAAAGACAGTACAACGCCGACAATATTTGGAGATGAGATTCATAGATATACTTTAGGTGATGGAATCAGGGATAAAAATGTTCTTGGCTTCGATCCATATATGGTGCGCATTTATGACGATGCTGATCTGCGAGAGAAGGTTGCACTTAGTAAAGCCAAAGCAAAAGACCCGGAGGATGCTTTTAGCGATCCTAAAAAGGAAAAAGTATATCTCAAATACATGGATTCATCTCAAATCAAGATGTACGGAGAACTGGTAAATGGAAAATATGTAAAAGGTATAGAAGATTTTGTACCTAATGAGCAGTACCAGACAGATGAGTATGTGGACGGCGTAATACAAGATATAAAAAAGAAATGGACGCTATACAGTAGAAATAGAAAGTTTCATGCTATTTTTGCGACCAGCAGTATTCCAGAAGCAGTTAAATATTATAGATTGATGGTCAAGGCTTTTCCTGGTTTATTCATCACCGCAATGTTTGATCCTACTATCGATAATGAAGGTGGTGGAAGTTTAGAGAAGGAAGATGGAATTGTTGAAATCTTGGAAGCTTATAATAAGCACTTCAATCAGAAGTATACGATTCCAACGTATGATAAATTTCGTAAGGAAGTCAGCCTAAGATTGGGGCATAAAAAACCATTTGATAGTATTGGTAAGGATGAGCAAATTGATATTCTTATTGTAGTTAATCAAATGCTTACTGGATTTGATTCCAAGTTTGTAAATACATTATATCTGGATAAGATGATGGAGTATGAAAACCTCATCCAGGCCTTTTCACGTACAAACAGACTTTACAATATGGCTGAGAAGCCATTTGGAATTATCAAATACTATCGTAGACCAAATACAATGGAGAAGAATATTGAAGCGGCTGTAAAGGCATATTCAGGTGATGTCCCTACAGGATTGTTTGTGGATAAATTGCCAAACAATCTAAGAAACATGAATGTTCTTTTCCAAAGTATAGAACAGATATTCAAAAATGCAGGTATTGTAAATTTTGAAAAGTTGCCTGCTGATAATGCAGCGATAGGAAAGTTCGCAAAAGAATTTAATAAATTTGTGAATCACTTGGAAGCTGCTATTATACAGGGGTTTACTTGGAGCAAGAATTCTTATCCGGATGAGGATCAGAATGAAGACGCTATAAAAATGCTTATCGATGAACAGACATACCTGACATTATTAGCTAGATATAAAGAGATAACTCGTGGTGGCGGTGGTGGAGCCGGTGGAGATGTTCCGTATGAAATTGACGTTCATATTACAGAATATGATACTGGAAAGATCGACGCAAATTACATGAATTCTAATTTTGATAAGTATGTCAAGTTGATTCAAGGCGATAGCGATCCAGGAGTTGTCGATGCGGCATTGAAGGAATTACATAGATCATTTTCGATGCTTTCACAGGAAGAACAACGATATGCAGAAAGATTTATTCATGCTGTAGAAAGTGGTCAGGCAAATTTAGTTCCAGGAAAAACGTTCAGAGATTATATTACTGATTATATGAAGGCAGATGAGCATGCACGAATTAATCGTGTTGTTAGACGTCTTGGATGTTACTATGCTTTGCTTAAAGAATTACTAGATCGTCACGCAACTCCAAGTAACATTGATGATCGAGGAACATTTACTGAGCTAAAAAAATCAGTTAATAAGACAAAGGCAGAGAACTTTTTTAGATTGGTATTTAAGGATGACTATGTTCCGTTACGATTACCAATTTACAGCGAGAATTACTTACGTGATTTTATTTTCTCTGGCGGAAAAGATCCATATTTAAATGTTATTGAGGTAGAACAGATATCTACACGTTCTGCTGATGAGCCGGGGGAATACAATAAACCGAAAGTGGTTGTTGTTAAGCTAACTGACCAGGATTATGTAGGTCGAGAGGTAAAAACTTCTATTTCCTACAAGACTTTAGAGAATTGGTATTCAGAATGTAAAGCAGTTAAAAGTGTAATCGAATCAGAATGTTTTGCATATGTAGATGAAAAACTCTGTGTAGCAAATTCAGAATGCATTGAACGTACTGATGATGGAAAAATCCGCTTAACAGAATTTGCAAAAGCTCATGAAGAAGAATGCTTCCTACAATTTATTGTTGATGAGAAGGATGGAACACTTCATTATGTTAAACTACCTAAGTCTAAAGCGGATGAGGCATTTAATTATAATGATTCAATTACAGAGGATTTACTTTCACAGTATGGTTTAGTAAACGAAATGTCTAGGGAAATGCTGAATGCAATTGATGGTGAGGAATTTGGGCCAGCTCTAGATATTTTGATGGATAAACACATCTGTAATTATTCAGCTAGATTACTACGCAGTATTACGGGGCTAGATAATAGAACAATTAGTAATATGAAAAAGGGTGAGAATCTCACTAAATCAAATGTTATATCTGCGTGTTTAGGTATTCATATTCCATTTAGAGTAAGTGACCATATGCTAGGGCTGGCAGATCTTACATTAAAAATGGATTCCAAAAGCAAGGTGAGCGATGACAATGAAGTATATGATATGATTCTCCATTTGAAATGGGCCACTGACTATGGTGATATTTATGATGAACTCAAGGAGCAATCAAAAGAGCACTTGCTTCATCAACCGCCGTTATAAAATAATTATATGTTCTAAATATGGTGGAGGTGGCTTATATGGCGACAATAAAATTAGGCAGACTTGAAGAAGTCGATGTTAGAAAGCTCTGGTCACATGAGCAATATGATTTTTCCAATTGGCTTGCCAAGGAGGAAAATATAGAGCTGTTAAATGAGGCGCTTGGACTTACCCTGGTTGATATTGAAAAGGAAGTGTACGTTGGCTCATATCGTTGTGACTTAGTGGCCAGTGATGAGACTACCGGACAGAAGATTATTATCGAGAACCAGCTTGAACAGTCAAACCATGATCATTTGGGTAAGGTGATTACTTATGCTTCCGGGCTTGATGCTAAGGTCATTGTTTGGATTGTAAAGGATGCACGTGAGGAGCATAGAAGTGCTGTTGAATGGCTGAACAACAATACAAACAAGGAAATCAATTTCTTTTTGATTGAAATCCATGCATATAAGATTGGTGATTCTTTGTATGCTCCGAAGTTTGAAATTGTGGAAAAGCCTAATGACTTCATCAAAACAGGTAAAATACAGGCGAGCTCCGGGGAAATGAATAAATCACAGTCTGAGAGGCTTGCATTCTGGACAAGATTTAACGAGGTTATTATTGAGAGAGGCAGACCTTTTAACGTGCGTAAGGCATCTACAGATCATTGGTATGATGTGGCGATTGGTACAAGTGCAGCTCATTTAGGAATAACCCTTGTTAATAAGGAAAACTGCATAGGAATCGAATTGTATATCAGCGATGATAAGAGTATCTTTGACAGACTTTATGCAGAAAAGGATGTTATTGAAAAAGAGCTGGGACTGACTTTAGATTGGCAGCGCCTTGATGGTAAGAAGGCATCAAGAATCGTATACAGAATTCTTGGTCTAGATTTTGATGACCATTCTAATTACGATACACTGATGAATGAAGCCATAGATAAAATTGTTGCTTTCTCTAAGGTATTCAAGAAATACATGAAATGAAGTGTTGTTAAAGATGGAGGGCCTATGACAAACCAAGAAAAGATACAAGCGATTCAGGCTGTCATTGATCATCCAGGAACGGAAAGAACTTATTATTGATTGCTTGAAGATCTGGGTGACCTTAAGGGCAACTATGCGGATTACATGACAATAGAACCGATCAATTGTAATGAGGAATTACAGCGTGTGGCAAATGCAGATTATGAATTATGTACTGCATTGCTTACTGCGATTCTAAGAGAAGATCATTTTAGTAATGGCTCCTTCCAGCGCAGACAACGCGCCGGTCAGGTTGATGAAATCCTTAAAAGAATGGTAGCAGAATTGAATAAATAAAAAATAGGGATTAAAGACCCGTCCCCCAATCCCGTTTTTTTTAGGAGATATATAGAATGGACTAGAAGTAAAGAAGGATCCGGCTCTGTTGATGTATATATATGTATCCAATTTGCTATTCTCGATAACGATGAATTTAAGATGAAATATATTGGAGTACACGACTCGAAAGATAATAAAATTGATGTATTCAATGATGCATTAGGAGATGTTGAGCGTATTCAAATGATAAATTCTATATACAAAAATGAACCATTAATGCTTTCAGAATATATTTATAAGCATGATTA
>OFSD01002303.1_pt1 | contig 12304 bp, 10 predicted proteins | sample 1543191 | NCBI WGS metagenome assembly OFSD01 (sample SAMN04209221, study PRJEB22552) | human gut metagenome | biome: gut; material: feces | host: Homo sapiens | place: USA: Oklahoma
TTGCCTCCGCTGCAAGAGGCAACATACTTCGGGCGGATCATCGGTCAAACTCCATCTTGAAGCTGACGTATTTTCCGCCGCTGTCATCCAGACGAATGACAGCATCGTAGAGCTGAGGCTTCTTCGGCGTGTAAAGCCCGGTCACGCGGCACCAGCCCTTGTCCAGCAGCTCCTTTGCAATCTTCTTGGTCAGCTTCTTTTTCTTGCTGGAAAAGAACTTGTTGTCTTCCCACAGGCAGAAGGAGCATTCCTTGTTCGAGCAGTAGAAGTTGCCCTTGCCGACGTAGACCGGAGAGCCGCAGCGGGGACATTTGCCGATTTCCTCCTTACCCGTGCCGAAACGCTGGGCTTCGGCATCGGAGAGAAACGGATAGGCTTTCACGAGATCCCCGGTCATCCGGACAATGCCGCTGAGAAAGGCGTCTGCATCCGCATTGCCGCGCTCAATCTCCATGAGCGTGTTTTCCCATTCCGCCGTCATTGCGGGAGAGGTGATCTGTTCCGGCAGGACGCAGACGAGGTTGCAGCCGTCCTTTGTGGGAATGAGGGATTTGCCCTTGCGTTCAGCAAAGCCGGACTTTACCAGCTTTTCAATGATACCGGCGCGGGTTGCGGGAGTGCCGAGACCTTTCTTCTCGGTGTCATCGTCGAACTGATCGTTTCCGGCAGTCTCCATCGCAGACAGGAGCGTGTCTTCCGTGTACTGCTTCGGGGGCGTTGTGAAGTGTTCCGTAACACTGGCAGATACACCATCCAGAACATCTCCCTCGTGGACTTCGGGCAGGGACTTCATGGGATCGTCCTTTTCCTTCGTCTTGAGGGAGGACTTGAACAGCTCTTCGATGGCTTTCCATCCGTTTTGAGCGACGGTCATCCCCTTGGTTTTGAACTCGTAGCCCTCGCAGGAGAGCGAGATCTGCGTTTCTGCGTAGGTGTGCTTCTCGCCGGTCGCACACAGAAGGCGCATCCCGATAAGATTGAGGATTTTCTGCTCCGACTGAGGAAGCGCCGAAACATCCTGCTTTTCAAGCTGGACGGTCGGGAGAATGGCATGGTGATCCGTGACCTTGCTGTTGTCGGTTACGCGGGCAATGTCCGGAGTGATTGAAACGCCGGAAAAAAGCGGAAGCTGGCGGCAGACGATGGAAATGACCTGACGGGCAGTGTCCTCCATATCATCCGTGATGAACTGGCTGTCCGTGCGCGGATAGGTCAGGAGCTTCTTTTCGTAGAGTGTTTGTACGAGATCGAGCGTCTGCTGGGCAGTGAAGCCGCAGTAGCGGTTAGCTTCGCGCTGCAAGGTAGTCAGATCATAGAGCTTCGGAGGATTGACGGTTTTCGTCTCCCGCTTGAGAGAAGAAACGACGGCTTGCTTTTTCTCGCAAGCCGCCGCAATCTTCTTTGCTTCCTCTTCGGTTTTGACCTTTTCCAGATCGGCGGTCAGATCGCCCTTGCCGACGTGGACGTTGAAATACTTCTCCTTCTGGAACGTGGAGATTTTCCCGTCGCGCTCCACCAGCATTGCAAGGGTCGGCGTCTGGACGCGCCCAACCACCAGCTTCTTGTGATAGAGCGTGGTGAAAAGGCGGGTGCCATTGATACCGACAATCCAGTCCGCCTTCGAGCGGCTGAGTGCAGCTTCATAGAGACGGTCATATTCCTTGCCGTCCCGGAGATGCTGGAAGCCTTCGCGGATGGCGGAGTCCTCCAACGAGCTGATCCACAGACGCTTGAAGGGCTTGGTGCATCCGGCTTTGTTGTAGACCAGCCGGAAGATCAGCTCACCCTCACGCCCTGCATCGGTTGCGCAGACAAGCTCAGTGACGCGCTTGTCCTTCATGAGAGAGGACAGCACCTTGAACTGCTGTGCTTTGTCCTTCGTGACCTCAAACATCCAGTTCTCCGGAACAATGGGCAGATCGTCATACCGCCACTTGGCATACCGCTCATCGTAGGAGCTGGCGTCTGCCAGCTCCACCAGATGACCGAAGCACCACGAAACAATGTAATTGCCGCCCTCCATGTAGCCGTCCTTGCGGGACGTCGCGCCCAACACCTTTGCGATGGACTGGGCAACACTGGGCTTTTCAGCAATGACTAAGATCAATCTTCATCACCATCCGTTTCGGCATCCTCCGCAATCTGCGGCTCTTCATCCTCGTTGATGTACGGCTCTTCCTCGTAGCCTTCATCATCAAAGAAGTCCATATCCTCATCCTTGAGCTTTCTGCCCTTGACGAACTTGATGTAGTAATAAGCTGCACCCGCAGCACCGGCAAGGGCAAAGATGACGAGGATCATGCCGATGTTGGATTTCTTTTCGGGTTTAGGGGCGGGGACATCGGTTTCCGCATCCTTGTCCGGCTCAGGTGTAACGGGGGCTGTGCCGGTGCATTCGCTCATGTTGGTCTTGCAGACCGGGCAGTCGGTGTTGACCTGACCAGCAGCGCACTTTTCCTTGCAGTTACAGGTGGTCAGAGCCGCCGCAGTGTCTTCATCCAGCAGCGCAAGCAGATCGCTTTCATCGACCATGTTCAGGAAGTACGTCTGATACTGTTCCTCATCCTCATTGATGGGTGCATCGTAGTCAATGACGATATAGAAGGTGTTGCCGTTCTTCGTCTGGACAGTGATGAACTGCTTGTTGGTTGCCTTGTCATAGAGCAAGTCGCGGGTGTAGGCGTTGCCCTCATCGTCAATCGGCTCACCCTTCGACTTTTCCAGCGTGGGAGTGACTGCGGGCTGCTGTTCGGGCTGAGTGGCCTCCGTGACGGGAAGGTTCTGTTCGGTATCATCGGCGTAGGCAAACGCCGTCACCGAGAAGCAGGACAGAACCATGACGCAGACCGCAAGGACGGTCAGAAAACGAAACTTCTTACGCATTGTCGATTACCTCCGTATTTTCAGCGGGCTTGGTGCCGCCCTTCATGGAAGACAGGAACGCCATAATCTGATCCTTGTCCATCACCATAGAGCGCACAGTATTGATGATTTCAAGGTTTTCCAGCTCTGTCTTCTTGTCGTACAGCTCCTTGAGCTGTCCTTCGATTTCGGACTTCTTCTTTTCAGCCTTCTCAATGTCGGAGAGGACTTTCTGATACTTGGGATTCATGCAAAACTCCTTTCTTTTAATAGGCGGGTCTTCCGAAGGCGTAAAAATGCTGCTGCCAGTAGGAAGAATTGATGGATGTGTACTGAATGGGGTCGCCGCAGTGGATCATGACCCCATCACCAACATAAATGCCGACGTGGGACACGCCGGGGGTGTCATACGTCCCGACGAAAAAGATGAGATCACCGGGCTGTGCATTCGCCTTTGAAACCGGCGTACAGACGTTGTAAAGCCCTTGTGCGCCCAGCCGTCCGGTATTCACAAGTCCGCTGTTCGTGAGAACGTAGCTGACAAAGCCGGAGCAATCGAAGGACGTGTCGGGATTGGAGCCGCCCCACACATACGGATAGCCGAGATACTTTTCCGCCTCGGTGATCAGTGTCGCAAACTTCTCGTCGTTCAAGTATTCCGGGTTGACATCGTAGTCGGCGGGAGGATTGGTGATGTACTTGTCCACATAGGGAGAGTCACCGAACAGATCCTCACGGTTGCCCAGCACCGACATATACGTTGCGTACATGGAAAGCTGTTCCTGAGACATGATGTAGACCGGGACATGGGAGAGGTTGAAGTTTTCGAGCTTCACGTTGCAGATGTAGTAGTCATACGGGACGCGATAGGTTTCCGTGTGCGTGTTGCCGTCTGCGTCCGTCCATGTGTCGGTTTCCGTGCGGTATCTGGTTTCGACGATAACCTCTTCGGTGAGGACGTACTGCTTTTCAAACAGCATTTGGAGCGTACCCTGCACCTCATCCAGCGTGAACTCGCCCTCATGGAGAGCCGAGAGAATGGAGATCAGCACATAGGGATCATGCTCAATATCGTCCAGATCGAAGTGGTATTCATCATAGTTGTGAGTGCTTTCGTAGGTGTCGAGATAGTGTTGCAGCTCTTGCTCCATCCGGCAATACTGCGCCTCCGCGCCCAGCATCGCGTCATCTTCGCTGAGATAAGAGGAAGCGATAACCGACGAGCCGGTAGAGGTGAGCATCGAACACGAGCTGATTCCAGCACCGAGCAAAACGAGAAGGGCAATTCCGACGCCGATCCAGATGAAGACCTTCTTGTTCTTCTCAAAGAACTCCTTGATCTTGTCAGACGCCTTCTCACTGAGCTTCTTGCCGGTGCTTTTTGTGGCAGTCCCGGCGGTCTGAGACCCGGCATTTCGAGCGGCGGCATATTCCTTCTTGATGTTCTGCTTCTGGTAGTGCTTGTTCATGTTCTGCTTCTTCATCTCAGGATGCTCCTGCTGATTTCTCTCATATTGGAGCTTCGCATCAGCAGCATCCGCCTTGTGTTCCAGCTTGGAGACCTTCTCATAAGGCTTGTTGACGCTGCTTTCCCGATGATGGCTGAAATGCCGAGCGGCAGTCTCAGCGGCGATCTCCGTCTTATGCGCCGCCTCAACCGCCGAGTTTTCCTGCTCGACCTCATGGATTTTGCCGTGAATGCCGGAGGCGAGAGTGTCACCGACCTTGCGGACGGTTTTGTCTGCCTCGAATTGCAGCTTGCCCTTGCCCTTCGACTTTTTCAGCTCATCTTCAAAATGAAGGTGGGTTTTGCCCTTGCCGGTTTCTTCATCGAAGACGCGCTCTTTCTTGAGAACCTTGTGCGTGGGCAGCTTTTCACGGGCGGCATCCAGACGCTCATGTGCCTTCTCTGACTTCCTTTCGAGCTTCTGCATCCGCTTCGTGGGCGGGGCGGCATCGTCCGAGACCGGCTTTGCAGAGGCGGTTTCCGCCGCTTGAGTGAGAATAGCATCCGCATCCACTGCTTCAACCGCAGAGGTCTTGCGCAGCTTGTGCGTGACAACCGTTTCGGCAATCACCGTGCCGGTATGAGAAGAAACGCCGTGCTGCTCCAAAGCAGGAGGCTTGAACGACGTTTCCGATGAGGGCAGCGGTTCAGGTGCATTCTGGGGTGGATTTTCTGCCCTTTTCTCTTCTGTGACGGACGTTTCCGAGGGCGGCTGTGTGTCGTTATCCTCGGCGTGTTCCGCCTGAAACTGACGCTGCTGACGGCGCATCTGCACCTTTTTCTGTTCCTCTGGGGAAAGAGCTTCGGAAGGCTCGACTGTCTCACCGGGCTTCACCAGCTCTGCATCTTCCATCCGTTTTGACACGCGCTGCTCGGTGCCAGCCGTCAGGTTTTCCTCAACCGCGCCCTCCCGCTTCATCCGCAGAACAACCTTGTCGCGGGCTTTGAGTTTCGGTTCCTTGGACATCAGATTTCACCTCCAATCCGCTTGTAGGCAAGCTCGGTGTACGCCGGATTCAGCTCTATGCCCACGAAATGACGCCCCATCTGCGCGGCAACCATGCCGGTTGTGCCGCTTCCCATGAACGGGTCAAGCACAATGCCGCCTTCTGGACAACCGGCGAGAAGACAGGTTTCAACCAGCTTCGGAGGGTAGGCGGCATAGTGACCGCCCTTAAAGGGGACGGTGTTGATCTTCCAGACATCGCGCTTGTTGCGGAGCGGATTGATGTCACAATCCTTGATCTCGCCATGCTCACGGGGGCGGTTGATGGACTGCGGCTGAGGCTGACCGGGAACGGGTTTGCCGTATTTGTTGCCGCCCTTCATGCCGCGCTTGAGGCGTTCTGCCGTTGCGGGAGCAATCGGTTCGGAGATCGCCTTGTAGTCAAAGAAATACTTCTTGGACTTTGAGAACAGGAAAATATGCTCATAGCAGCGGGCGCATCGGTCTTTGACGCTCTCCGGCATGGGGTTATCCTTCATCCAGATGATGTCGTTGCGCAGATACCAGCCGGTATCGCGGAGGGCAAAAGCAAGCATCCACGGAATGCCGATCATGTCTTTCGGCTTGCAGCCCTCAACCTTGTTGTTGAGAGCCACAGCCTGACCGTTTCTGCCGTTGGGGTTCTTCGGGTCAATGAAATCTCCCTGATTGCCCTTTCCGGCGTAGGTGTCCGAGATGTTCAGCCAGAGCGTTCCATCCGGACGCAAAACGCGCCTGACTTCGGTAAACACTTCCGTCAGGCGCGAGATATATTCCTTCGGCGTTGTCTCTCTGCCGATCTGAGCCTCCATGCCGTAATCGCGGAGCGCGTAATACGGAGGGGACGTCACACAGCAATGAACGCTGTCATCGGGCAGAGTTTTCAAGATTTTAAGGCAATCGCCGGTATGAATGATGTCAAGTTGTATGGTGGTGTACCTCCTGTTCTGTTGGATTTGTGTTTCCATTGAAATGTTGGCTGCGAAACCCGACAACATTTCAATGGGCATCAGTCGGAGTAATACTCGTCCGGCTCATAGTCCTCATCTTCCATGAAGTCCTCGTCGAGATCGTCAATCTCGTCTGCCCAACGGTCGAAGATTTCCTCGGCTTCCTTCGCCGCCTCACGATAGAGGCTCAGGCGGTTCTTCTCAAAGGCGGCAAAGGCGGGGACGAACTTGCCGAACTCGCGGATTGCCTTCACATCCTGCGTGCGCATATCTGCGACGCACTGAATGATTTCGGACATCGTGAGCAGATCGTCGATCATCAGCTCATACTTGTCCTTGGGGATAGATACGGCTTCATCATCCGCCGCGTCAGCGAACGGGGGATTCTCGTCGCTGTTGCTGCTTTCGGGAACATCAACCTTGAAATAGAAACCGATCATATCCACAGATACCTTGGTCATAATCTGACGTGCCTCCTTGACCTTTTCGTCGATGTCCTCCCTCACATGGAGGAAGGCGCGGTGATGCTTCTTGAGGTTGCTTTCCAGTCGGATCAGATCGGTCAGCTCCCACAGAGCCTTAAACAGCGCGGAGGTATTCTCTCCGTATTCGATAGCGTCTGCGTAGGGAATGGTAATCATCTTGTTGTTCATATTCAAAAATCCTCCTTAGTTCTGTACGGTTTCTTCTAAGCGGGTGGTCATGATGCGGTAGAGCTGGGTGTCCTTCGGGAAATCGTCCTTGAAGGGAACGATGGTAGAGCCATAGAAGATCAGCCCCTCACCGGCATTGGAATTGGTGATGTAGTTCTGCTGGCTGGGCGAGATGTTCAGCGCCTTCGAGAGAATCTGCCGGTCGCCGGATGCCTGATTCAGAAGGTAGACAAAATCCGAGTTTTCAAAGATGTTCTCTACCTCGCGGGACGCAAGCAGATCCTTGACGTTCTGGGTGATGCCGGTCGGGATGCCGCCCCACTTTCTGAAACGCTTCCAGATTTCCACGCTGTATGCGGCGGTCTGTTCCTCCTTCAAGAGCAGATGGAACTCGTCCATGTAGTAGCGCGTTGCCTTATGCTGGGCGCGGTTGATGGTGACTCTGTTCCACACCTGATCCTGCACAATCAGCATACCGAGCTTTTTGAGCTGCTTGCCGAGTTCGCGGATGTCATAGCAGACGAAGCGGTTGTTGACATCCACATTCGTTCTGTGATTGAAGACGTTCAGAGAGCCGTGAACATAGATTTCAAGGGCGGTTGCGATGCGCTGTGCCTCCGGCTCCTTCTGATTTCTCAGAATGTTGTAGAGGTCTTCGAGGATCGGCATTTTCTCCGGCTTGGGGTCTGCAAGAAACTCCTGATAGACCATGCGGACGCTGCGGTCAATGATGGTCTTCTCAACCGGCTGCAAGCCGTCCTTGCCGCCGACAATCAGCTCACACATGGAGAGAATGAAGTCGGATTTCAGCGTCAGCGGGTTTTCCTCTTCGGAGTAGTTCGTGTTGATGTCCAGCGGATTGATGTAATCCGTGCTGACCGGCGAGATGCGGATGACCTGACCGCCGAGCTTCTGCACAAGGGGGAAATACTCGGCTTCGGGGTCGCAGACGATGATGTCATCCTCAGTGATGAGGAAGGCGTTCGTCATTTCGCGCTTGGCGGAGAAGGACTTACCGGAACCGGGCGTACCCAAGATCAGCCCGTTGGGGTTCTTGAGCTGCTTGCGGTCAACCATGATCATGTTGTTGGACAGCGCGTTCAGCCCGTAGTAAAGAGCCTCACCGTCCTGAAAAAGCTCCTGCGTGGTGAACGGCACGAAAACCGCTGTACTGGAAGTGGTCAGTCCTCGTTCGATTTCCACCTGATTGACGCCGATAGGCAGAGAGGACATCAGCCCTTCCTCCTGCTGGAAGTCAAGACGCTTGAGCGCACAGTTATACTTTTGGGCAATGGCGGCGGTCTGGAACACCGCATTTTCGAGCTTCTGGCGATTGGTTGCCGTATTCATGATGAGGATGGTCACAAGGAACAGTCTCTCATTGCGGGTCTGGAGATCCTGCAACAGACGCTTCGCCTCACCGCCGAAGGTGGCGAGATCGGACGGGATGATGTCCATATCATAGCCGGAGCGGACGGCTTTTTTCTGCTCCTCGATCTTCATCTTGTCGAGGTCGGTGATTTTCATTTTGATGCTCTTGATTGCCTTCGCCTGGTCAATCGTCCGGATATGAAAATTGACCGTGATGTTGCTGTCCATTTCAAGGAAGTCGGCAAGCATACGGTCATTGAGTTCCGGCGCGAGGATTTGCAGGAAGCTCACTGCGCCGATGGTTCTGCCCATCTTGAAGCACTTGCCTTCACGGAAGTCAAAGGAAGTGGGCGCGATGAAGTCCTTCGTGCTGAGTCCCGTCCGGGCTACCATGTCAAAGGAAAAGCGGAACGGCTCATTGGTGTCCATGTTGAACACGTCATGAAGCACTTTCAGCCGCTCGTAGCCGGACAGCGGCTCGGTTCTCACACCGAGGGTTTTGAAGTTGTTGAGAATGTCGGTTTCAATGCGTTCGAGCTTCGGCTTTGCCGTGCGGAGGGAGTCCGCCTCAATGCCGAAGGTGATGTACTTCTTCTTGACCAGTCCGTTGTTGCCCTTGGTGAGCTGGCTTTGCAGCATACCGGAATACTCGGAGCGGATGTCGTTGAAGGCGTCCTCCTGTGCCGGAATGTTGATGCGCTTGCGGAACTCATTGAGGCTTGCCTTCTGATTGATGAAGGAGAGCTGGACGAAAATCGAGCTGTCAAAGTAGTTCAGAAAGTCGCACCAGTTCTCAAAGATGGCAGTTTTGTCCTCGTTCTGCGCAAGCTGGTAGTTGATGTCCTCAAAGGCGATGGACTTCGTGTAGAGGCGGCTGTTTACCTTGCAGATACCGTCGCGGCACATCTCCACATAGGGAATGGTCTGCTGGGCGGACTTGCGGACTTTCTTTGCCTTCCTGTCCTTTTTCTTCTGCATGACGATCCGCTTCTTTTCCTGAGCGGAAAGGGCATCGCCGTAAACGACGCCGTTTTTGACGGTCATCTTAGGCTTTGCCTTTGCTGTGCTGTTGTTCAAGCTGCAATTCCTCCTGTTCTTTGATTTTCTGCTGAATTTCAGCGTAGAGATTGTTTGTGCGATAGGGACGCACCTTGTCCCGGATGAACATGGACTGTACGATGTGGTACAGATACTTTTCGGCGGGCTGACCGTCCTTCTCGTAAAGCGCGAAGAAGATGAACGGGAGCATGATCACCACCATCAGCATTGCCGCCGTAGACAAGTCGAGATGCGCCTTCGCCAGAAAGAAGATCGGGACGCCGACCGCCGCAGCGATGGAAAAACAAATGAGCTGCCGCTTGGTCAGGTTGAACATGACCTTCGTTTTGACGCGGTTAAGATCCTTCGGGACCGGAACAAATGCCATTGACTGTTTCCTCCTTTCTAAGCTGCTTTTCATAGCGCAGCTTCATTTGTGCGGGATATTGATCCTCCTTCGGCTGACGCTTACCCGTCCAGCGAAGCCCACCCGCTTTGCCTTGACAGATCCAGCCGGAAGCCCGAAGGCTTGCACCGTTTTCGCTTTCCAGCGTGTAGGTGATGATGCGCTTATAGCCCATAGCCGCAGCAGCTCTTGCCGCCGCGCCGTAGAGAAAGCTGCAAGCGTTCTTCGCCCCGTTGGTGCATAGCCTTGTAACCTCCAATGTGAAGCCGTCATCCAAATACCGGCTGACGGGACGCCCGGCGATGATTACACCGACCAGCTCACCGTCTGCTTCACAGCCGATGGAAAACTTGTGACCGGCAACCGGCTTGTGATGTCGGTGATGCTGCCGGACATACTCGTTGGCGTCACGAAGAGAGATGGGTTTTAGCCGCAGCATGGTGTTTCCTCCATAGGAAGATGAGCCGTGCATTCGACCTCGTTGCCCCAAACGTCCCAGCCTTCGGGAGACTGACGGGCAAAAAGCTCTACACGGGGAAGGTCTCCCATAAGCCGAACAATGCGTTTCCGCGCCTCATCCGGCTTTTTGGAATGCTCTTCGATGTGGCTGAGGATGACCTGACGCACACCGGCGTCAACTCGCTTCGGATGTCCCTTTGTGGCAAGGATGCAGATTTCGGCGTTTGCCCTTGTCCAATACCCCATGCCGGTGAAGAGGTCATCGTTCTTGCGGTTTTGCTTCACCCATACAAAAGCCACGGTCTTATAGGAAAAGCCCCATGCCGTCAGCACTTCGAGTGCTTCACAGAGGCACGGGAACGTGATCCAGAGAAACAGAGCGCAGTCCTTAGCGGCAAGCTCACCGACCGGAAGTGCCTTGATGTCTTCAATGCACATTGTCGGGTAGTGGCTTTCCGCCGACCGTCCCTGTCCCTTCTTGGAGTAAGTCCGATACGCCCAAGGGGGATCGGCGTAGATGATGCTGTACTTCTTCATGCTGCCGACCTCCTTAGTGCGCATGGAAAATGGATTTTGCGAGGCTTCCGGTCTTGAACAGCGAGAAACACAGAATGACCGTGTACGCCGCCACAGAGAACAGAGCCGAGTGAATGTTGTCTGCAATAATCATGCCGTTGATCAGCACCGCATAGATGCCGACGCAGACCATGATGAGAAAGCCCTGAAATGCCAGAGCGAACAAGCCTTTCAGATAGTTCGTGCCGATGCTGCCCCATTCGCGGTTGCTCATGGTTGCGATGGGAATAGGCGCAATGCTCACGGTGCAGTAAATCTCAATCATGCGCCCGTAGAGAATGACCGTAATGAGGATCGCCATAATTTTGAGGCACAGGCTGATCAGAAGTGTTTCTATCGACAGTCCGAGCAGTTCTCCGACGCCCATGTTCTCCATGCCGGTACGCATCTGCGCAATCGTTGCGTCAATGTCAATGCTGGTGTTGCCGTGAATGACACCGGCTGCGCCGGAAACCACGTTCTGCCCGATGTCGAATACTGCCATCACGATGTCAAACGTGTGCGTCACGAGATAGATCGCCACAGCCGCCTTGAAAAACCACTTGAAGAACATCCATGTGTCCATGTCATGAAGGTTGTTTTTCTCGGTGATCATGGAAATCAGCTCGTAGCACAAAACGAAGGTGATGATGATACCAGCGATGGGGACTATCACGTTTTCGGATAGTCCCCGGATCATCTGGTACACGCCGCCGTTCCAGCCGGACGGAGTTTGCCCGACCTCGGCGGCAATCGTTCCTACCTTCTCGTTGACATCGGTGAACATATTGGTCAGGTTGCTCTCGATCCATCCGATCAGCATATCCTTGAGAGCCTGTTCGATCTTTTCTAAAATGCTGCCCAATATTTCACCACCCTTCGGTTAAGCTGGGCTTGCCGTGGATTAGCCGAACAAACCGGAGAGCAGGGGGATGAGGGTCGTGCCGATCAGCACCACACCGCCGCCAGCCATGAGCTGTTTCATACCAAAATAGGTGTAAAACTCTGCTCGATGGCGGGCGGCGGCGTGTCAAGAAATTTATGGAATTTTTTTAGAACCGCCCCGGCGGGAACAGGTCAGGCCGTGACCTGTTCCACCTCCGGGATGGGTTTGAGATTAAAATGAATTTCAATAGAAATGTGTCGTGTCTTATCGCTGTCGATGTGTTCATGGACAACGATTTCTTTAATCAGACGGTTGAGGGTGGCAGCGTCCAGCTCCGTGATGTCGGCGTATTCCTGAATGGCGTCCACCCATTGCTTGGCGTCCACGGCAAGGCGGATTTCATCAGCCAGCTTCCTGCGCCCCTGTTCAACCCGTTCCTTTAGTTCAGCCTGTTCCTTCTGCGTCTTATCCAGCATGAGATTGAAGTTTGCTTCGCTGATACGTCCGGCAACCATGTCCTCATAGAGCCGCAGCACCATTTTTTCCAGTACCTCAATCCGTTCCTCGTGCTTCGTCAGGGAACGCTCCAACGCTTCCCGCTGGCCTTTCTGCTCGGCTTCACAGGTGTTGGT
>OFSD01002304.1_pt1 | contig 12302 bp, 9 predicted proteins | sample 1543191 | NCBI WGS metagenome assembly OFSD01 (sample SAMN04209221, study PRJEB22552) | human gut metagenome | biome: gut; material: feces | host: Homo sapiens | place: USA: Oklahoma
CACGATGAAGTCATCGCCGAAGCTGTCGGTGAAGCACTGCTTCAGCACGGTTGCGCTGTCCAGAGCGGAGGTGGAGCCAGCCAGAATATAGTAGGAGCAGTGAACAGGGAAGGTGACACCAATGGCACTCAGCTCTTCCATGGCCTGCTTCTTCAGTTCGGTGATGTCACCGTTGTTGGCGCGCAGGCGCTTCATGGTCTTGCCATCGTAAGCCTCGCCGTCCAGACCCATCTCCTTGGCCACCAGGTTGGTGTAGTCGGTGCCGTCAGAGGTGTAGCACAGGCCCTTCATGGTGAAGAAGTCGTTCTCGCACTTCAGGGGATTGATGGGGTTGTAACGGGCGAAGAACTTGTTCAGCACCATGCCCTTGGAGAAGCACTGACGGAAGGCCTTGTTGGCAATGGCCTTGTTCCAGTTCTCATCGGGGGTGCCATCGGTGTTCTTCTTGTCGTAGTTGAAGATGAAGCAGTAGCTGAACTTCTTGGCACGCTTTTCGCACAGCTGCTGATTGTACTCGTTGGAAGGATCGGACTGAATGGTGGTGATGTTGCTCTCGCCCAGGTCCACCTCGTCCAGCTCGCGGTTCTGATACAGCTGCAGGCTGATGGAACCGTCGCTGATCATGGTGACAGTGAAGCGCTCAAAGCGGCTGACGTTGGCAGCATCGTAGTAGTTGGGGTTGGGGATGTAGCTCTTGGTGTTGCCCTGGATGTACTCCTCCACCACATAGGGTCCGTTGTACCACATGGTGGTGTTGTCGCAGCTCCGGAAGCCATCGACACCCAGCTCCTCGATCAGAGCAGGGGCCACGGGGTAGAAGCTGTTGTAGGCGGAAACGGTATCAAAGTAGGGGCAGGCGCTGGGGCAGGTGAACACCAGAGTGTAATCATCCGGAGCCTCGATGCCCACACCGGCAGCCAGCATGTCCTCGTAGGTCATGTCAGCGGCAGCGTCACCGGCTTCCTTGGTCAGCTGGTAGTACTCGTAAGCGCCCACAATGGTATCGTTGGGCATGGAGGTGTTGTTGGCCTCGTTCTTGATGGCGTTCATCACCCATTCAAAACCAACCAGGAAGTCCTTGCTGGTCAGGTGAGCTTTCACCTCACCGTTGCAATCCACCCAGTCCACGTCGTCCCGCAGGTGGAAGGTCCAGACAGTGGCATCCTCATTGTGCTCCCAGCTGGAAGCGATGGCGGGCACCACCTTGCCGTAGCGGTCAAAGCTCAGCAGACCGTCCCACAGGTTGGTGACCACATTGGCATCCTCAGCCTTCTGGGTGTACAGCATGTTCCAGCTTTCCAGCTCACGGTTGCCGCTCTCAAAGGAGATGAACTCCTTCAGGGGGGTAGCGCCGGTGGAGTTGGGGGCAGCAGCGCCGCTGGCGGCAGCACCATTGCCGGTGTTGTTGGACTTTTCGCCGCAGGCTGCCAGCAGGCTGGCGGCACCCACAGCACCTGCACCCTTCAGGAAGGTGCGGCGATCAAAATTGAAGCTCATTGGATAATCCTCCCAGATCTTGCGCGGACAGAGCCGCGCGTTTTTCCTTTTCCTAAACGCAGTGAGGCTGTCTGCCTTTCCAAAAAGTGCACAGGAAAGACAAAAGTCGCACCACGGTATATTTTAGCACTTTACTGGAAAGAAGTTAATCCGCCACGGCATAGAATTGGAAACAAAACGGTGACAAACACTTTCATAGGAAAAGAATGTGGAAAAAATTACTATAAAATGGAAAGAACTGTATATCTGTGAAGAACAGGCGAAAGAGAGAAACTGTTCACGCTGTGCGCACAAAACAGCTATCTTTTTTCACAAAAACATGATACAATAAAATGTATCTGTATCAATAAGGAGCGCACCATGAAGAAACTGACCTCGATGTACAAACGCTATATGTTCCACCCCATTTTATATAAGACCGTGACCCGCACCTCCATTGTGGCCGTGCTGATGCTGCTGTGGCAGCGCTATGTCAGCGATGGCACGTTTACCATCTGGGAGGCCCCGGGCTTTCTGTGCGGCGTGGTGCTGCTCATCTGGGCCTGGGTGGACTACCTGCGGCTGGATGGCGTGACCATCCACCATCTGCTGGAGGAGTTTAAGGGGATGGGCAAGCGGCAGAAAAAGATCCACTCCACCCGCTCCATCATCGACTATGCGGATGAGAAGATCGTCTCTTTTGAGGAGCTGGAACCCGAGGAGCGCACCTATTGCAGCCTGCTCTCCAATCTGGTGCTGGGCCTGCCGCTGGTCGCTGCTGCGCTGATCGCCAGCGCACTGTAAGGGGGCCGCGGCATGGAACAAGAGCACAAGCAGCTGGTCATCGGCATTCTGGCCCATGTGGACAGCGGCAAGACCACCCTTTCCGAGGCCCTGCTCTACGGCACCGGCACCATCCGCAAGCTGGGCCGGGTGGACCATAAGGATGCCTTTCTGGACACCGACGCGCTGGAAAAGGCGCGCGGTATTACCATTTTCTCCAAGCAAGCCCTCTTCACGGCGGGCAATACCGATTTTACCCTGCTGGACACCCCGGGCCATGTGGATTTTTCCACGGAGACCGAGCGGTCACTGCAGGTGCTGGATTATGCGGTGCTGGTCATCAGCGGCACCGACGGCGTGCAGAGCCATACCGAGACGCTCTGGCGGCTGCTGCGGCGGTACCGCATCCCCACCTTTGTGTTCGTGAACAAGATGGACTTGCCCGGCCCGGGCAGGGAAGCGCTTCTGACCCAGCTGAACCGTCGGCTGGGGGATGGCTTTGTGGATTTTGGGGCAGAGCAGGCCGACCGGGACGAGGCGCTGGCTCTCTGCGATGAGCGGCTGATGGAGACGATGCTGGACCGGGGAAGCCTGACCGATACCGACCTCATCCCCGCCATTGCCCGGCGGCATGTGTTTCCCTGCTGGTTTGGCTCAGCCCTGAAGCTGCAGGGTGTGGATGCGCTGGTGGAGGGCCTTGACCGCTATACCCGCCCGGCTCCCGCGCTGGAAGCCTTCGGGGCCAAGGTGTTCAAGGTGAGCCAGGATGAGCAGGGGAACCGCCTGACCTGGCTGCGGGTGACCGGCGGCGCGCTCAAGGTGAAAGCCCAGCTCACCGGAGAAGTCGACGGGGAGCCATGGGCCGAAAAGGCCAATCAGCTGCGGCTCTACTCCGGCGCAAAGTTTACGCTGGCAGAGTGCATCGGCCCCGGCCAGGTGTGCGCCGTTACCGGCCTGACCAAAGCCCGCCCGGGCGAGGGTCTGGGGGCGGAACGGGACAGCGACCTGCCGGTGCTGGAGCCGGTGCTGAGCTATCAGGTGCTGCTGCCCGAGGGCGCGGATGTGCACGCCGCGCTGGGAAAGCTCCATCGGCTGGAAGAGGAGGAGCCCCAGCTCCATGTGGTTTGGAACGAGACCCTGGGCGAGATCCATGTCCAGCTGATGGGCGAGATCCAGCTGGAGGTGCTGAAAAGCCTGCTGGCCGAGCGGTACGGGCTGGAGGTCAGCTTCGGCCCCGGTGGCATCCTGTATAAGGAGACCATCACCGAAGCCATGGAGGGTGTGGGCCACTACGAGCCCCTGCGCCACTATGCGGAAGTCCACCTTAAGCTGGAGCCGCTGCCTCGGGGCAGCGGGATGCAGTTTGCCGCCGACTGCCGGGAAGAGGTGCTGGACAAGAACTGGCAGCGGCTGGTGCTGACGCATCTTGAGGAAAAGCAGCATCTGGGCGTGCTCATCGGGGCTCCTCTGACCGATGTGAAGATCACCCTCATTGCGGGCCGCGCTCACCTTAAGCACACCGAGGGCGGCGACTTCCGGCAGGCGACCTACCGCGCCGTGCGGCAGGGCCTGATGATGGCAGACCAGATCAAAAAGACTCAGCTCCTTGAGCCGTGGTATTCCTTCCGGCTGGAAGTGCCTGCGGAGAATATTGGCCGGGCCATGAGCGACATCCAGCGGATGGAGGGCAGCTTCGACCCGCCCGAGACCGCCCCCGACGGCCAGACGGCCGCTCTCACCGGCTTTGCGCCGGTGGCAGCCATGCGCAGCTACCCGATGGAGGTGGTGAGCTACAGCCGGGGCCGGGGACACCTGAGCCTGACGCTGGACGGCTACCGCCCCTGCCACAATGCGGCGGAGGTCATCGCGGCGGCGGGCTATGAGCCGGAGCACGACTTGGACAACCCCGCAGATTCGGTCTTCTGCTCCCACGGCGCGGGCTTCGTCGTGCCGTGGGAACAGGTGCGCAGCCATATGCACGTGGACAGCGGCTGGGGCCACACTGCCCCGACGGCAGAAGAGAGCGCCGCCCGGCCCCGCCGGATGGCCGCGTACCGTGCCACGCTGGAAGAGGACGCCGAGCTGCTGAAGATCTTCGAGCGCACCTATGGCCCCATCAAGCGAGACCCGCTGGCGGCGTTCCGCCCGGTGCAGAAGAAGGAGCGGCCCGATTTTGCCGCCGAACAGTGGGAGATCGCGCCGGAATACCTGCTGGTGGACGGCTACAACATCATCTTTGCGTGGGACGAGCTGAATGCACTCGCCAAAGAGAGCCTCGACGCCGCCCGCCACCGGCTGATGGATATTCTTTGCAACTATCAGGGCTTCAAAAAGTGCGTCCTCATCCTCGTCTTTGACGCCTACCGCGTACCGGGCAGCCCCGGCAGCATCGAGGAGTATCACAACATCCATGTCGTCTATACGAAAGAGGCTGAGACGGCGGATATGTTCATCGAGCGCGTCACCCATGAGATCGGCCGGAACCGCCGGGTGCGGGTGGCGACCTCCGACGGTATGGAACAGGTCATCATTCTGGGCCACGGTGCGCTCCGCGTCTCGGCCCGGATGTTCCACCAAGAGGTGCAGGACGTGGAAAAAGAAATCAAGCGCTACATTCAGGGGGAGGCGTGAGCATGACACCGGACATCACTGCTGGATCTGTTTGGTCCCGCATCCCGAAGCGGGGCCGCGAGAGCAACAAGGGCAGCTTCGGGGCGGTGCTGGCGGTGGCGGGCAGTGCCTGCTACCGGGGCGCTGCGGCGCTGACCGTGGAGGGTGCCCTGCGCACCGGCGCGGGCATCGTCACACTGGCCAGCGTCGAGCCGGTGATGGCGGCGGTAGCGGCCCGCCTGCCGGAATGCTGTCTCTGCCCCTGTGAGCCGGGGGAAGAGGGGGGCATCTCGCCCCAGAGCATCCCCCGCATCCTCCGGCAGAAGGCCACCGTCCTTCTCATCGGGCCGGGGCTGGGGTATCTGGCCCAGAGCAGCGCCCGCGCCGCCGAGACGCAGACGCTGGTGAAGAAGCTGCTCACCGGTTTTTCGGGCAGTGCGGTGCTGGATGCCGACGGCCTGAACGCTGCTGCCAGCCTCATGAATGGGGGCGAGGAACTGCCCCGCCCGGCCAAAGAGCTGATCCTGACGCCCCACCCGGGCGAGATGTCCCGGCTGACCGGGCTTTCGGTGGAGGCGGTCCAAGCCGACCGGGAGGGCATCGCCCGGCGGTATGCCGCCCAATGGAACGCAGTCGTGGTGCTGAAGGGAGCGCGGACCGTGGTCGCCGGGCCGGACGGGCGGGTCTGCATCAACCCCACCGGCAACCCGGGCCTCGCCCGGGGCGGCAGCGGCGATGTGCTGGCCGGTATGACGTCGGCTCTGCTGGCCTGCGGCCTGCCTGCCTACGATGCCGCCGCCTGCGCGGTCTGGCTCCATGGTGCCGCCGCCGACCGGGCGGCTGCCCGGAGGGGCGAGTATGGGATGCTCCCGCAGGACATTTTTCCCCAGCTGGGGCGGATGTTTGCGGAGAACGACCGCTGAAACGTGGAGAACAACGCGCAGAATACACAAAAATTTAAGCTGTTTTCCGGCAAATAATACAAAAGAGGTGTTGAATATGGTTGAAAAGTTAGAAAAAATCATTTCGCAGAGCCAGAACATCGTCTTTTTTGGCGGTGCAGGTGTGTCCACCGAGAGCGGCATCCCGGATTTTCGCAGCGTGGACGGTCTCTACCATCAGAAATATGACTACCCGCCCGAGACCATCCTGAGCCACACCTTCTGGGAAACGCACCCCGAGGAGTTTTACCGCTTCTACCGCGATAAGCTCATCGTCCGGGGCGCAAAGCCCAACGCGGCCCACCTCCGTCTGGCCAAGCTCGAGCGGGAGGGAAAGCTGAAGGCCGTCATCACCCAGAACATCGACGGCCTCCATCAGGCCGCAGGGTCACAGAAGGTATACGAGCTGCACGGCAGCACGCTGCGCAACTACTGCGTGAACTGCGGCGCGTTCTACGGCGTGGATTTCATCGCCAACAGCACCGGTGTGCCCCGCTGCCCCAAGTGCGGCGGCATCGTCAAGCCGGACGTGGTCCTTTATGAAGAGGGCCTCGACGAGCAGGTGCTGTCCGGGGCTGTCTCGGCCATCCGTCATGCCGACACCCTCATCATCGGCGGCACCAGCCTTGTGGTCTACCCGGCGGCGGGCCTTATCCGCTATTTCCGAGGCGACCACCTCGTGGTCATCAATATGCAGCCTACGGGCGCAGACGCCGAAGCCGACCTGTGCATCGCAAAGCCCATCGGGCAGGTGCTCAGCGAGGATGTGGTGCTGGAGGATTGAACCATAAAAATAAGAGACTGCTGCAAGCAACCTCTCCGTCTGCAAAGCTGTGACGGAGAGGCTGAGTGCAGCAGCCTTTTTGTTTTCTGCTCCTATATACGAAAATCAATCAATGGTCGTTCTGGTTCGTCCCACGCCCAGCACGGCGGTGGAGATCTTTTTCCAGCTGTTGCAGCCGCAGACGCCGTCCACGCGGAGGCTGGTGCGGCGCTGATAGCCCCGGAGGGCCTCCTCCGTCCGGCTGCCGAAGATGCCGTCGATGCGGCTGCCGGTCTGGTAGCCCAGCGTCGAGAGGGCATCCTGAAGGATCATGACGTAGCAGCCCCGGCTCCCCCTGCGGAGGGTGGGGTAGCCCGCCGTGGTGCCGCTGCAGGCGGGGGTGCCGTAGCGCCGGTCGAGGTGCACCCATGTGGGGGTCTGGCTCAGCGGCTCAACGTAGCCCCACGCCCCGGTGGAGCGGGCGGCTCTGTAGATGGCGGTGCGCTGGGTCTGGCTGAGGCGCTGCCCCACATCGAAGGATACGCCTGCGTAGTGCTGACTGCGGGTGCCGTGGCCGCCCTCCCAGATGCGGCGGAAGGCGTACCCCACCGGGATGCCTCTGCCGTACTTGCGGCGGGTCAGGTTCCATGCCTCCATGGCCGCAATGGTCGTCCAAAGCACCGGACTGTTGGACCTGCCCCGGAACTCCCGGACGGTCAGGGTCGTGCCGGTGCTGTAGGGCATGGGGTCGTTTTCGTTCAGGCTGGAATAGGTGTAGACCTTGTTCTCGTAGGCATCATAGACCAGTAAGCGTGCCATCTCTCATCCCTCCTCGGTGCAGCTGTCGCAGGCAGTGTGGCTCTGGGCGCGGAGCGCGGCCCAAGTGGGCCGGTCTACGACGCCGTTCGTCTCAAGGCCCGCCCGCTGCTGCGTTTCTTTCACGGCGGCGGTGTCCTCCGGGCCGAAGGAGGCATTGTCGGTGACGTAGTCCTCCTCGCAGTAGAGCTGGGAGTGGTCGTTGACCCAGCCCTCGATGAGGCTGACGTCAGGCCCCACGCTGCCTTCCTTCATGGCCCGGCCCGGGTAGTCCGGCCCTTGCCCGGGATGCCGGTCAGGGTTGGGCGTAAAGGCCGCCAGCTGTAAGCTCAGAGCCTCCACCGCCGTCCACGTCTCGGCGTCGGCTGCGCCGGTGGCGGGCAGGCCCAGAAGCTCCTGTGCGCTGGCGGTGGCGTCTGCCGTTTCCTTCGTGTACTGGCTGGAAAGCTCGGGGGATGCCACGCTGTCATAATAGTAGGCGATGCGCTGCAAAAGCAGGGTGTAGTAGAGTACGGCGCTGCTGTCGCTGCCGATGGTCAGCGGCGTGCCGGGATAGGGCAGGCGCTTGAGGGTGACCACAGGCCCGGAGGAGCGGAGAGCCGAGGCCTTTCCGTAGAGCGAATCCCATGTTTTCCGGCCCACGATGCCGTCCACCGTCAGCCCGGCGAACCGCTGGTAGGCCCGGACGGCAGCCTCGGTGGCCGCGCCGAAACGGCCATCGATGGAGACGGAGGGGATGCTGCTCTGGTAGGCGCTCATGAGATAGAGGTAGAACTGCAGCTCCCGCACCGCTGTGCCGCTGGAGCCGCTGCGCAGCAGGCCCGGATATTCGCCGGGCCGCAGGCTGGACGAGAGCAGGCGGTTGGCGATGTCGTTGTAGACCTCGTAGAGCTTGTTCCACGTCGTGCGGCCCACGACGCCGTCGCTGGCAAGGCCGAAGTAGGTCTGGAACCGCCGCACCGCTGCCGTCGTGGCCGGGCCGAAGATGCCGTCCACCGTCACATTGCTGAGGCTCTGGTAGACCGTCCGCGCGATCTTGAGCCAGAACTGCACCAGCCGGACGTTCTGGCCGCTGCTGCCTTGGCGCAGGGCAGTGCCGGGGTAGGCGTTGGGGGTGCCGTTGTCGGACTGGATGCTGCGGAACTGGTCGTACAGCTCGGTCCATGTGGCCCGCCCCACGATGCCGTCCGCAGTCAGGCCGTAGCGCCGCTGGAACGCCCGCACCGCCGCCGCAGTGCCACTGCCGAAGATGCCGTCCACCGTGACGGAGGGGATGCGGCTCTCGTACTGGGCCAGCGTGCTCAGCCAGAACTGTACCTGCTCCACCTCCCGGCCGGTCGAACCCACCTTGAGGGGCGCGCTGCCGGGGTCCCATGTGCCGTTGGAGAGGGTGCCGTTGGACGTCTCCCCCTCGCTGGTCAGCTCGGCGAGGTCCTTGACCGAGACGTAGATGTAGCTGATCTTGTACCATGTGCTGCGGCCCACCACGCCGTCGGCGGTGAGGCCGAACTGCTTCTGGAACTTTTTGACCGTCGCGGTCATCCGGCTGCCGAAGATGCCGTCTACCGTCAGCAGCCCGAGGAAGGGGTAGTCCTTTGTGATGCGGTTGAGCTGGCGCTGTAAGGTGAACACCGCGCTGCCGGTGCTGCCCTGCCGCAGGGGGCTTCCGGGGTAGCTCCGGGGGATGGACTGGATGTTGTTCGTGCGGACGATCTCGATGTTGTTTCCGTAGTAATATTTGAGGATGCTGAGGGCGTTCCGGCCCTGATTGGCCAGCGTGACGGTGCCCCACTGTTTGAGGCCGGGGCAGGTGACGCTCTTGCCGTCGCAGTACTCGGCGTAGTAGGGGTTGACGGTGCCGGTCTTGCGGATATAGGTGTTGAAGATGTCGTCTGTCAGCCGCACCATGACGTCGAACACGGTCCGGCCGTGCACATAGTACTGGTCGTAGCTGGTGGAGTTGGTGATGTTGAAGGTGTAGCCCTTGCTGGGATACCACTCGGTGTAGATGCGGTTGAGGGCCAGCGAGATCTGGCAGTGGATGTTGGCGCGGAGGGCCTGCTCAGGCCACGGGGAACAAAATAACCCAACCGAAAAAATAATCGCACAATCGTCTAAAATATGCTGATTTGGAACGCTCAAGAACTGATTTTTGTGCTGAATAAGTCATGCTTATAAAAGGCTGATTTTATCGGCGTTTTTCGGTGAACATTTACATAAACGTGTTTCTAGTGGATATCCAACTGGCCAATGGAAACGCGTTTTTTATTATCGAAAAGATTGGAGTGATAGACATTGAGCGAGGTTTAGTGTCTCTTGACTATTTTTACGGACAAGCCGGAGAGCTGTTTTCGTTCTACCGCATTCCCAAGGCTCTTTTTCAGGAGCCACGGTTCCAGCGCCTGTCTACGGATGCCAAAACCCTGTATGGTATCCTACTGGACCGCATGAGCTTGTCGGTGAAAAACGGCTGGTTGGACAAGCAGAACCGGGTGTTCATCATCTTCACAATAGAGGATGTCAAGAGGGCATTGTGTTGCGCAGACAACAAAGCGACCAAGCTGCTCCGGGAACTTGAAAAGTTTGGGCTGATTGAACGAAAACGCCGAGGGCAGGGAAAGCCAAGTTTGGTGTATGTGAAGAACTTTTCGGCAGAATCGTCAAAATCAATATTCCAGAATCGTGATTTTCACGATTCTGGAGGCTTCAAAACCACAAGTCAAGACCCTGCAAAATCACGATGTAATAAGACTGATGAGAATAATACTGAAATGAGTGAACCTTATCCCTTCTATTCGGAAGAAGATGATGCGATGAGCAAACGCGAACAGTTGGAAGGATATTTTTCACAGTCTTTGGAGGTTGACACTCTGCTCCGGCTCTGCCCGGACGATGAGGACACCATCTATCAGATTGTGGACTTGCTTGTGGACACCTGCGCTACCAACCGCAAGACGCTGCGCATTGCTGGGGACGATAAGCCCGCCGAAGTGGTACGCAGCCGGTTTATGAAGCTGAACGCTGACCATATCCGCTTTGTGCTGAAGTGCCTTGCAGAGAACAGCAGCCCAATCCGTAACATGAAACAATATCTGCTCGCTTCTCTGTACAACGCACCCACCACCATGCAGCTTTCCTATCAGAACAAAACCAACCACGACTTAGCGATACGGAGGTGATGAGAATTTCAAAGAAAGCAATCACGATAGCCATCGTCAACCAGAAAGGCGGCACCGGCAAGACCACCACCTGTGAAAATCTGGGCATCGGGCTGGCGATGGAGGGCAAAAAAGTTCTGTTGGTGGATGCCGACCCGCAGGGCAGCCTGACCATTAGCATGGGCTGGCAGCAGCCCGATGAACTGCCCACCACTCTTTCCACCTTGATGGCAAAAGCCATGAACGACCAGCCTATCCAACCCGGTGAGGGCATTCTGCACCATGCGGAGGGCGTTGACCTGATCCCTGCCAATATCGAACTGGCAGGACTGGAGGTGGCGCTCGTCAACTGCATGAACCGGGAAAAGATGCTGAAACAGGTGTTGGAGGGGGCAAAGCGGGAGTACGATTATATCCTGCTGGACTGCACCCCCTCCCTTGGGATGCTGACCGTCAACGCACTGGCGGCGGCAGACGCTGCCCTGATTCCCGTACAGGCGCAGTACCTGTCCGCAAAAGGTCTGGAACAGCTTTTGCAGACTGTCCAAAAGGTGCGGCGGCAGATCAACCCGAAATTGAAAATTGATGGTATTTTGCTGACCATGACCGATAGCCGCACCAACTACGGAAAGCAGATCAGCAACCTGATCCGGCAGGCATACGGAAAGCACCTGAAGGTGTTCGAGCAGACTATCCCACGGTCAGTCCGTGCGGCAGAAACCAGTGCGGCAGGCAAAAGCATCTTTGCCTATGACCCCAAGGGCAAGGTGGCAGAAGCCTACAAATCTCTTGCAAAGGAGGTGCTGGCGGATGCCGATCGACAGCGGAAACTTAGCTCTGAAAGGGCTAGATGACCTGTTTTCCACCGAGGAAAACCGACAGGAGGAGCAACGTGAACAGGTACAGCAGATTTCCATCGACGAGCTGCACCCCTTCACCAACCACCCATTCAAGGTGTTGGACGATGAAGCCATGACCCGGACGGTGGAAAGTATTGCACAGTACGGGGTACTGGCTCCCCTGATTGCTCGCCCTCGCCCGGAGGGTGGCTACGAGATCATCTCCGGGCACCGCCGTCAGTATGCGGCTAAACTTGCCGGGCTGGACACCCTGCCTGTCATCGTTCGCAATATGGATGATGATGCCGCAGTTCTGCTCATGGTGGATAGCAATCTCCAACGTGAGAACATCTTGCCCAGTGAACGGGCTTTTGCCTACAAAATGAAGCTGGAAGCCCTAAAAAATCAAGGTGCTAGGTCGGATTTAACTTCGGCCCAAATTGGGCCGAAGTTGACGGCAGCTGAAAAAGTGGCTGAAGAAGCTAATGATACCAAGTCGCAGGTCAAGCGATTTGTCCGCCTGACCAACCTTATCCCTGAACTGCTGGACATGGTAGACGAAAAGAAAATCTCCTTCAATCCCGCTGTGGAGTTGTCCTATCTGGACGAAGCCCAACAGCGGGATTTTTTAGAAGCCATGGAGGGCACCCAGAATGCGCCGTCCTTATCGCAGGCGCAGCGGCTTAAAAAGCTGGCGCAGGAAGGGCACTTCTCGTATGATGTTGCCTTTGCCGTCATGGGCGAAGAAAAAAAGGACGAACTGGACAAGGTAGTCATCAAAAACGACACCTTGCGGAAATACTTTCCCCGCAGCTACACCCCGAAACAGATGGAGGACACCATCATCAAGCTGCTGGAACAGTGGCAGCGCAAACAGCAGCGGCAGAATGAACGCTGACTTATACCGTAACGAAAG
>OFSD01002305.1_pt1 | contig 12302 bp, 9 predicted proteins | sample 1543191 | NCBI WGS metagenome assembly OFSD01 (sample SAMN04209221, study PRJEB22552) | human gut metagenome | biome: gut; material: feces | host: Homo sapiens | place: USA: Oklahoma
TAAGTCATCAGATGTAAGCTCTGCTACAGAATTATCTTTGTCAGTGATAACTGCGATTCCATCAATAGCTACAATATTTTCTTCGATACCGTTTGCTTTCTCATCATCTGTGAGTGCTCTTGATGAATCACCGATATCAACACTTCCTGATGTTACTGATTCGATTCCTGCACCTGAACCTGTATACTCGACTGAAACTGTGACGTTTGGATTCTGCTCCATGAAAGACTCTTTAAGTGCTTCACAAAGTTTTTCCATTGATGTGCTTCCTGCAAGTGATATTGAACCACTTAAGTCGGCATTTGATGATCCGCTATCTGTATTTGCATCTGAGCCTGCGCTTGAATCTGCTTTATTATCAGAATTTGAATTGTCTGATCCACAGCCTGTAAAAGCTGTTGTCATAAGTGTTGCTGCTGTTGCCAGTACTAAAAGTTTTCTCATACGATTTTTCATTTTAATTTCCTCGATTCATTACTTTCTTTTTCTTTGTTTGTTACAAGTGATATAGTAATGTGGAAATGTAAAATTCAAAATCATCGATTTGTAAAAAGAACGTAAAAAATATAAAAATTTCACATGATGTTATAGCACGATCATAAATTCAATTGATCTGCCATCTTCACTCCTGGCAGATATTCTGCCTTTGTGTGCTCTTACAATAGCATATGCGGCTGACAAGCCTATTCCAAAGCCACCTGTCTTTGAATTGTGCGATGGATCCGCCCTGTAAAAACGTTCAAAAAGTATGTCCTGTCTGCCCTTTTTTATATTTGCACTCTCATCAACCGTATTCCAGACAGTGATCATGCGATTTCTGCCGGATGTTTTTAATGTTATAGATATAGAAGATTCCGAATATTTCATGGCATTATCAAGAAGAATCGATATAAGCTGCCTTATAGTTTTTTCATCACCGACATACGATATTCCTTCATCTACATTGATCTCCAGCTTTTTGTCCTTCGCCTGTGCCACAGCCTTAAATGGCTCTGCTGTATCAAGCACTGCGTCCGAAAGTGAAAACTCACTCATCATGAGTTTTGTGGCTTCCTCATCCATTCTCGATAAAAAAACAAGTTTTTCTGTCAGAGATGTAAGGCGCGCAACCTGTTTTCTGGTGCTCTTTGTCCATTCATTTTCGCCTTCCATCATCTCAATAACCTCTGTATTTGCGTCTATTATGGTAAGCGGTGTCTTTATTTCATGGCTTGCATCAGTTATAAAGCGCTTTTGTTTCTCGTAACTTTCAGATACGGGCTTTAGTATTTTTCCTGAAAAGAAATATATCATAAGAAACACAACAATAAGTCCCAACGTACTTATCCCTATGCTTGCCCATATATATGCCTTTATCGTGGAAAGCTCACGCTGACAGTTAAGAAAAATATACATCGTAGAGCCATCCTTATCCACAGTCATATACTTAAAATTATCTGTGAATCCACTTTTTCCACCACCATATGTTCCATCATCCCACAATTTAGAAGCATATTCCGCAGCAGTTTTCGATGAAATTGTTGCTATTTTACCTGTGTCAATCTTTTCAACATCACCTGCACTACTTAATGTAACTGTAAAGTATCTTGTGTCAAACTGACTTTCCGGTGAAATTCCATGGCGGTTTAAATCCTCCTGTCTCATACCTTCCGGCGGTTTTACATCACCTGTGCCAGAGGGCGGCTCCTGCAGGGCTGTCTTTTCTGTACTTTCTGTACTTTCTTCAGTACCTGAAACCTGGCTTTCCCGTGTATCATCCGACATGTCCGGTTCCTTGGCTGACAGGTCAGGAAAGGTTCCTCCGTTTCCTGCGATAAGCTCAAGCCTTGCGTCAAGCGAATTGTTTGTACTTATATAATTCGCAATATTTATTGTTCCAACAATAGCAATAAGCACTATTGAAATAGAAATCATTGCTATAGCTACAAATTTACGTCGTAATTTCTTTAGCATATTTTCCTCATTTCACAATTGAATATCCGACTCCGCGCGTTGCCTTTATCTGTGCGCACGAACCGGCCGATACAAGCTTTTTGCGCAGATAAGAAATATATACCCACACTACATTCTGCTCCGCATCCGAATCATAGCCCCATATTTTGTCCATGAACTGGTCTGCTGATATTATCTGTCCCGGATTAGCCATAAGCATCTCAAGCATCTGATATTCCTTGTTTGCCAGACGTATACCTTCTGGATTTTTGGGACCTGTCAGGATATATGTAGATCTGTTAAGTGTAATATCGGCAAATGTAAGTATTGAATCTGTCGTATCACTCTGCCTGCGTGTCATGGCACGGATCCTTGCAAGCAATTCTTTCATCGAAAACGGTTTTGTCAGATAATCGTCTGCTCCGCTGTCTAGCCCTTCCACCCTGTCATCTATTTCAGCTTTTGCAGTCAGTAAAAGAACCGGAACAGGATTACCATGGCTTCTTATCGTCTTAAGGACTGTTATACCATCCATTTTGGGCATCATGATGTCAAGTATTATCCCATCATAATTATCACCATTTTCTATGTAATCAAGAGCCTCCGCTCCATCATAGACTGCATCCACTGAATAATTATTATGTTTTAGCACCGCAACAAGTGCGCGGCTTAAATCTTCTTCATCCTCTGCAAGTAATAAACGCATTTTTTCTCCCATCTATATAATATGTACTCTCGGATAGCCACCAGTTTATTTTAATATTAATAACAAAAAATCCCTGTGTCAATCACAGAGATTTCTTGTTTATCAGCTATTTAATTAAGGTAGTCATCTACATTAGATGCATCAACTTTTTCAAAGTCAACCCAGACCTGATATCCTGTATCAGCTGCGCCGGCATAGTCTTTTATTGATTTGCCGTCTGATAACATTATTGCAACGTCCACAGCTGCGTTTGCCTGATTTACTGCATTCTGGCATACTGTAAAATCCATCTTGCCTTCTTTTACAAGCTCACAGCCTTCTGATGTGGCATCTACTCCACAGACTACTATTGAAGATGGATCCACACCACATTCCTCCATACCCTGGATTGCACCGACTGCCATTGAATCATTATTACTTATGATACAATCCACATTAATTCCTGCCTGATTTACTATCTCAAAATATTCTTTTCCAAGATCCGGACTCCAGTCAGCATAATCAGTAAACACATAATTAATTTTTTTGCCGGATGCGTTAAGAACATTCTTTGCAGAGTCCGTTCGTGTTTTTGTTGCAGAATGGCTTTTTTCTCCCTCAAGTATCATAACATTTATCTCATTCTTTGAAGAAAGCTTATCCAAAACATACTCTGCCTGATATGTTCCTGCGACTTTTTCATCCGAAGCAACATATACAAACTGATCCGCCTTTAAATATTCCTCATCCGGGCAGCTGTTTACATATACTATGGGAAGTCCGTCCGCTGCACGTTCTATCTGTAAAGCTGTATCAGCATCAACCAGACGGCAGATGACAGCTGTGTATCCCTGGCTTTTGGCATTTTTGACCTGTTCAACCTGTGACTCCGCCGATCCATCCGCGTAAACCGTATCATATGATACTCCCTGTTTCTGACACGCAGATTCCAGGGCAGAAATAAGTGAATCCCTGAATGCATCTCCCTTTGATGTCGTTGTGATAAGGATCTTTGTGCTTCCAGAGGATGCCGATTGCCCCTTATTTCCACAGCCTGCAAACAATGCCATGACCATTACAATACATAATAAAATACTTAATTTCTTTTTCATTGCACATATCCTCCTAAACCCTGAATGATTTAATCTGAGTCATAAGATTCTCAGATGTATCTGCGAGTTCTTTGGCTGTATCAGCAACTTTCTCACTATCATTTGTAATGTTCTGTGACTCAGCAACAATATTTCCTGCGTTTCCTGAAATAACCTCAGCACTGGCTGCCTGTTCCTCTGTGATCGCAGCAACATTTGTTGCAACCGATTCAACCTGAGACATACTCGATGCCATATTGTTTACGACATGATTAGCATTTATTATATTGTCATAGATTGTATCAAATGTATTTACTGCCTGATTCACAAGTTCACTGCTTGAGCTTATTTCATCAACACTCTGTTTTGCCTTTTCCACTGTCTCTGCAACAAGTGATGTAACCTGATCTATAAGTCCCTGTATCTTCTGGACTGACTTGTTACTGTCGTCTGCCAGACCACCTATCTCCGATGCCACGACTGCAAAACCTCTTCCTGCATCTCCCGCTCTGGCTGCCTCGATCGAAGCATTAAGTGCAAGAAGGTTAGTCTCATCAGCAATTTCTCCGATCATACTGACAATGTTATTAATTTCGGAAGAAGCTGTTCCAACTTCATCAATTGACTCCTGGAGACTGTTAATAGAGGACTGGATCACATTCATAGCCTCTCCTACCTTCTCCATATCACTCTTTCCACTCTCTGCCACGGTAACAGTCTCGTTCATTTTCTGCTCTGCTTCCATGCTGCTGTCTTTTGTCTCAGAAACAACCATCGCAAGTGATGTCGCATTCTCTGCTATTTCCTGAACTGATGCCGAGAGCTGATCTACCGTCTCATTAAGATTGTCTATTGTCTTCGACTGTGTGAGTGAAGCCTCATACAGACCACCAGATACAGTAGAACTTGATTCAGCCTGTCCCTGAAGTGTCTCTGACGCATTGACAATATCATTTATCATCTTACGCATAGACGCTGCAAAATCCTTCATGCTCTGACCCATTACAGTGATCTCATCGTTTCCCTTTGTTTTTATATCTACTGTAAAGTCACCCGATGCCATCATGACAATAGAATCTGTAAGTGATTTGATCGGTTTTATCATGTAGTTTACCATTCTCTCCATCAGTACAAGAAGAATTATAAGAATCACAACTGCAACTATTGCCATAGTTGTTCTAAGTGAAACCAATTCTGCAAATATTGATGCTTCCGGAACATACGAAACTAAAACCCAGTTTGTTCCTGAGATTTCCCTAAATTCAACTATATTATTATCAAGGGATATTGAATCATAATCCTGCTCATCTATTTTATCTCCGATCGTTCCGAGGAAACCGCTGTCATCACTCAATGAGCCTGATAAACTATCCTCACTCTGTGATAAAATATTCATTGTTGAACGATCTATAAGAACTGCCTGTGCGTCATCCATACTTATAAATGAGTTGACTATGACCTGTATGTGTGCAATTGGAACATCTATTGCGATCACCCTGATTTTATCCGGATTACGCAATATCGCACTGGCACTGATAACTTCATCTCCAGCCTCATTTGTAAACACATCTCCAAATGCCATATTCACACGGGTAAGACCTTCTGTATACCATACCGGATCATCACTTATCGTTTTCTTATATTCCACCCCATCTGCCTGCATTACTTTTCCATCTGAATCTGCTATATAAAATCCATCCGGATAGTTTGAGCTTTTTCCGAGATAGCTGTCGAGCAATGTCTGTATCTGCTCATCTGTGTAATCCATCGTTTCAAGATTTTCCTTGAACGTGTTAAATACATTAAGACTTTCCGTCATCCATGCTTCCATCTGTGATGCCTGATTTTTAACTGACAGCTCAAGTACCTGTTTTGATTTATCCTCAATAATATTTTTGGAAATCATATACGACAATAAAATCAAGATCAAGACAAGAATAAGCACCAGCGCACTTACCGCAGTAAGTATTTTGGTCTTGATAGAAGTTATTGATTTCTTTTGTTTCGACATATGAAAATCCCCCCCTTAGTAGTATTATTATTATTTACTTAATAAAAATCAAGCTAGTACCATACTACCACTATCGGGAGGAAAATTCTACTGGTTTTGAATATTTTAGTTAAATATCGACCTTTTATTTGCTAAATGGTTTAAATACTATTGAGAGATTTCCTAACAATATCATTGTAATTCCGATCACTATAAAACATACCATTGTGCCGAGGTTCGCCACATATGCCGATCCAAAAAGAAATACTATTTCGACAAGATTTACTCCCATATTAAATATTGAGATTATCTCAGCCCTGCGCTTATCGTTTCCCTGTTCATCAACAACTTTATTTTGCACTTCATCTAAAAGATATGTTGAAATGTCTATGACCAGCGGGAGTACGAGCATTATCGCAACTATCACGATCCTGTCAGATAGCAGTCCTAAAAAGCACAGCATCAGACCCGCCAGAAAAAAAGAACATACAAAAACAATATTTTTCTCTATCGTTTTCACCTTATTCAATATAAATTCTGAGGAAAGCTGGATAATAGAATATCCCAGGATGACCGGTGTCATATAGACTTCGCTTATATCTATTTCCATAAGCTTTTCTACGAAGAAGAAATTGATAAGCACGTATGCTATGTTAATGGACGCTAAAAATACGATTATCCAGACGGTTTTAATATTACATACAGATTTAAAAGTCCGGCATTTTCCTGCCATAACACAATTTTGCCTCTTATCCGTATTAACCTCTCTTTTTAGTCCGAATGAAGTTATTACTGCTGCCAGATCTGCTAATATCGTAGCCACAAGCAGCCCTGGTATTCCATAAAATTTGTAAATGAACACATACGTTATTGTACTGATAACAAATCCTGCCGTTCCACAATTTGCCACATGTGCAGTTTTACTTACAAATATGTCTTTTGGTTCAACCGAATAAATATACGCACTCTGGGTTCCCGATGAAAAACAGGCAGCCATTCCTTCTACAAAGACTTCTATTACAAAAAGAACCATGCTTTTATTAATGAAAGCCGCTAAAAGCAATACTCTTGCAAAAAGGAGCATAAGCTGTGACAGTATCAGGGTATTTCTGTGCCCCAGCTTATCTGATAGTCTGCCTGTTGGTATCTCTCCGACAAATATACATATCGACAGAAGCGCCTGAAGTACAAAGAAATCATTAACTGATATTCCGGTTTCAGTCCTTACTAATAATGCAACCGGTGAAAAGAAAACAAGTCCATTGAAAAAGGATACCGCATCTAAATTATCCATTTTAAAAATCCGGTTTTGCAATTTCATTTATAATAATACCTCGTTTCGTCATATTAAGTTTTTATTATAATTTTTGCAAAATCCTAGTGCGGCATAAATCCTGTTTACCTCTTTATTCTGTTCATTTTTTAATTATTTAAGCATCATTTATATTGACTATACTATATAACAATTTAACATAAATGAAAAGAGTATAATTTATGTCATAAAACTACAGATCTACGTTTGTCTGCGTTCCAGACGTTGTAAGTGTGTATGTCTGGCCTGCTTCAAGATCTTTAGTACTTATTATCACGCAGTCATACGCTTTTAACGCTGTATATGTTATGATCTCGTTTCCATCACTGTCGGTAAGTGTAACTTCACCGGCTTCTTTTTGAGAATCAAGTTTTACGAGCATTACCTGCTGGTCAGAGTCATCACTTATATCCTCTGCCATGCCGCTGCTTCCTATTGCAACAACTGTTCCTCCGTTTACGTAGCAGGCGGATCTGTCGCCATAATCTATTGCGCTGTTTCCGTTGTCAGATGGGCCATCTATATAAACCTCGCCACCATTTACTGTGATATCTCCGTTTGAGTCAATTCCGTCACCTCCTGCGAGTACGTGGATATATCCACCGTTTATTTCCATCCACATTTCATCAGTAGATGTGTTCTCTGTTCTGTCATTTCCCATTCTGCCGAATCCCATCTCCTCGGTGCCTCCGGCTGCATTTATGCCGTCATCACTAGAAGTAATATCGATATCTCCATCGTTTATAGTCACTGTAAGTCCTTCAAGTCCCTCATAGCTTTCTGATATCGTGATAGTTCCGCCGTTTATTTCAACTGCTTCACCTGAATGTACTCCATCATCGCCAGTGGTTAATGTATATGCTCCATCATTTATAGTAACTGCTGAATTACTATGGACAGAATCATCTGCTGAATTTATTGTAAATGTACCACCATTTATATATAATCTGCCATCTGCTTTGATTCCTTTTGTGCTTGCAGAATCCGAATCAAAAGTGTCACTTTCTGACTGTTCCGTGCCATCGCTCTGATTTGTACTTGCAACCTGATCTGTGCCTGCAGCCTGATCTGTGCCTGCTGCCTGGTCTGTATTGCTGTCTGGTTTCTCTGGCGGCGTTTCTCTATCGGAACTGCTGTTATCCGATCCGCTATTTTCTGAACTATTATTTCCAGGATCTCCCTGCGGTGCCTCCCCACTTGGCTTCTCCTGATGGTGTATTTCCGTCCGGTACTTCTCCTGATGGTGCTTCTCCCATCTGCGGTCCTTTTCCGCCTCCCGGGCCGCCCATCATATTATCCTCATGGGTTTTTGTAGAATTTTCTACTCCGCCTCCGGCTGTAATATCAAACGTTCCACCATCTATCTGTACAATATTTGATGCATCAATTCCATCTCCTGTACTATCAATCGTAAATTCTCCACCGGCAATGTATACATAGCCTTTTGAACTGTCATCTGCATTTTCTGAATGTATTCCATCCTTGCCGGATACAAGGTTAAATGTTCCCGCTGCTATGCGCACACTGTCTTTTCCTGACAGTGCATGGCTTGCAGCTGTGATATTGTAAGTTCCTCCAGTTATCTTAAGGTCGTCTTTTGATACGATGCCATGTCCGTTTTCAGAATTGATCGTAAGTGTTCCACTTCCGTTTAATGCCAGATCATCTTTTGAGAAAATAACAGCATCTATATTGTTATCATCTATGGTCTCAAATTCAGCTGTATTCATAAGTATGTTTTCTGAACCCTCTGCAAGTGTAATGAAAGTTTTACCTGCACTTTTAACATATATAGCTGCACTTGTGGCGCAGGTAATATCTGCGTTATCAAGCACAAGCTGCACCTTTTCATCATCCGCATCTACAACGAGCTGCCCCTCCGTAAGCGTTCCTGAGATGATATATGTTCCACCGGATGTTATTGTGATCACATTTCCATCTACAGTTACACCGTCTACTGTATCATCAGTTGAAGAATTGTCTGAACTGCCACTTGAAACAGTTGTAGAATCATCGGACAAACTTATTTTTACCGAATCACTCTCCTCGTAGCCCACATCCAGATCCCTATCTGTAAACATGTCATCATAAGATAATGTATCTTCTGTAGATACAGCCTGCTGCGATTCTGTTGTATCTGTACTGTCTGCTGCTGTGCCTGAACATGCCGTAACCGTCATTGACAAAATTACTGCACTTCCAAGCAATGCACATAATCGTTTTCTTCTATAGCTCATTTACATTTACCTCCTGCTGCATAATACTGATTTCAAGATTTCCGTTTCTACATCTGAGTTCATCTATGAACTTCTTTTCCTGCTTTTGATCCTTTAAAGTAATATGATATGTAAGTTTATAAAGGCTTCCCATATTTGATGTTTTTACTGCTATAACCTCACAACGTGTAAGATACTGCTCGAAAAGATCATCAAATACTTCACCATAATTTAAATCTTCAGGTATTGTTATTTTAAGTGTTTTGTCATTTGTTGCTTTTTTATGTGTACCAAAGCCTGTAATGTTAAGCATAAGCATCACAAGTCCCATGATAAGTGAAAATAATACTGCAAATCCAAGATATCCCATTCCTGCAATAAGACCTGCTGCCATTGCAAGGAAAATCGTTCCTATTTCTTTGGCTGTTCCCGGTACAGATCTGAATCTTACCAGTGAAAATGCACCAGCCACTGCAACTCCGGCTCCAACGTTTCCATTTACCATCATTATCACAATGCACACCACCGCCGGAAGCATTGCAAGTGTTATCGCAAAGCTTGCTGTATAACGGCTTTTATATGTATATACCCATGTTATAAATGCTCCTATCATAAGCGATACAACAATACACAATATAAATTGTGGCACTGCTATAACTGTTTCTCCTGTAGTATCAAAAATTCCTGTAAAAATATTGCTAAGCATATTTTAATCCTCCGATTCTTTCCTCATAATTGTCTTCATTATTACTTTTCTTGTTGTTATCTTTGCTGTTCTCTTTTATTGTCCTGTAAGCTGTTCCATACTTTGAAAATGAAGTCTTGTAAATCTTATTTCCACTTAAAAACTCAACCATCCAAAGTGGAATTGCACCCGCTGTTTTTACTTCCATCAGCACCTGATCTTCCTTTAAAATAGGATTTCCGTATATCCCTTTGCAAAGCGACAGGTCATAATCCCGCCATAAAATATTTCTGTCAAAGGTTATCCGAAACTCATGGTCATCTTTTGCATAATAGGCTTCCCTTTCATAGGAAAGCATTACTGCCGGTGCAAGCCCTTCGTAGTGATCCATGCAATAATCAATTTCATCTGAAATCTGACATGACATAACCTTTTCATGATGTAGAAGATATCTTTGAGCTTCGGATTCTTTCATTGCAATCCTTCTTTTGTATACGATCGAATCATATTTTTTCTTTATTTCGACAAATACCTTTGTGCTTTCATTTGCAACACCATAGCTTCTGAGTCTTAGCTTTTCCTTGTACATTGGATGATCAAGCGAACGCCTTATCAAAAGATAATCCGGTGTGTCAAAATACAGGCTGCATACTGTACTTCTTCCATAAGCATCTGCGATCATGTATTTTTTCATGACTTCCATAAGCTTTCTGAAAATGTCTTCATCTATCATATATTTAATTTCACTTCTTTTAAAAATCATCTGTTCTGCCATGATATTTTACCCCTTTCCTTATGTTGGACTTATGATATCATCCAAACCTTAAATGAACTTTAAAGTTGTAAAAAACATGTAAAATAATAAAAAAAAGACCCCTCCGGGTCTTTCTTTGTATTATGCCTGATTATTTTCTTTTATAAAATTAATGAAATCATCCTGCTCCTTTGGCTTGGAAAAATAATATCCCTGAATATAGTCTATGCCAAGATCGTCTAACCTTTCGAATTGTTTCTTTTCCTCAATACCTTCCGAAACAATTTCCAGATTCAGCTTATGGATCATTCCCATAGCCGCATCCATAACAAGCTTTCCTTTTCCGTTCTTGAAATATGCCTTCGTCATTACACTATCAAACTTGACTATATCAACCGGCATTTCTACTATATAATTAAGATTACACTGCCCTGTTCCAAAATCATCAAGGGCAAATCTTACACCAACTTTCCTTAACCTGTTCATATTTTCAAGAAGTATAGCCTTTTCTGCAATGGAAGCCGACTCTGTTATCTCAAGTACTATAGATCCTGGATCAACATTGTATTTTTCCATTAATCTTATAAAATCAACAGCCAGGTTTTCATATGCACATTGTATAACTGACAGATTAATCTCAACATATTCTATTCCGAGCTTCTTTAAATCCTGCGCAACAAGAAGCTTACATACATTCTCGAATACGTATTCACCGAGCCTTATAATAAGCCCACTCTTTTCGGCTACTCCTATAAATTTTCCCGGTGGTATAATTTCTCCATCTCTCGCACGGATTCTGACAAGAGCCTCTGCTGTTGTAAATCTTTTTCTGCCAGTTGAATATATAGGCTGATAAAATACCTCCACACGATCTTCATTCAAAGCTTCTATTATCATTGTTTCTGTATTTTTTTCTTCATAAATACGATTAATAACATAGTTATCTATGACCATCACATCGCTTGTATGAAACTTAGCCCTATCCTGCTTGGCACACTGAAAAATGGAAAGTATATCATTGGCACGTCTTATCTTTTCTGTAGAAACCATAAAGTACAATTCAAGATGCAGCATCCGGAACTTATCATTTCCCCATGGTTTATCAAATCTATCCTGAATGCAGTCTATCGCAGCTTCTGCTTCATCTCTTTCGTTAAATACCATAATATACTCACTGGCTGAGCTTCTGAAAGTTGTAGCCTCTTTTATAGCAGATATAAATGCCACAACCTCCTTTGATATGTTGTTTTCCGTTTCAAATGAAAATGCGTTGTTTCTATTATTATCATAACGCACACATAGTATAGATACGTTCTTCCCACGTCCCTGCAGCTCACGCATATATATAAAAAGTGCATTCAGATTAAAAAAACCTGTATCTGCATCTATATTTGATACCGGATTTTCAAGTATAAGATAGGTCACAAGTATACCAAGCACACTTGCAAAGCCTACAACAAGGAGCCTGTTGTTTAAAAACTGGGTAGCAGCTGCTATACACCATATAATAAGCCAGGCTATGACCCCGATTCTTCGCCTTGGATTCATCTGCCTCTTATACTTATAAACCATATAAAAAATGACTGCAAGATTCAGTATAGCTACTATATATGTCGCAATAACACTTGAGCCATATG
>OFSD01002308.1_pt1 | contig 12293 bp, 6 predicted proteins | sample 1543191 | NCBI WGS metagenome assembly OFSD01 (sample SAMN04209221, study PRJEB22552) | human gut metagenome | biome: gut; material: feces | host: Homo sapiens | place: USA: Oklahoma
TTGAATCTGTATGTTTTCCTGTCTTAGAGGCAGCAACTAAAGAAGAATTTGAGCAGAGAATAAAATATTATGGAAATCATTTCTGGCTTATGTTTGATGAGGGTAAACTCATTGCGTTTGTAGATGGTTTTGTTACGGATGAGGCTGATCTTACAGATGAGATGTATGAAAATGCATCAATGCATAATGAGAATGGTGCATGGCAGATGATTTTTGGCGTAAATACTCGTCCTGAATATCGCAGATGCGGATATGCGAAAGAGCTGATTAAGAAGGCCATCTTAGATGCCAGAGAACAGAACAGGAAAGGACTTGTATTAACCTGTAAAGAAAGCCTTGTTCCATATTATTCCAAGTTTGGATTTGTTGATGAGGGGATAACAGATAAATCTACTCATGGAAATGTCCTGTGGCACCAGATGAGATTGGATTTTAAATTAAGAAATAATGGAGTAAATCTTTCAGATAACAAAAATGTGACCGCAAACAAGAAATTTGCAGCCGACAGAATACTATCATATTTTAAAGAAGAGTGGAAGGTACTGCTTATAATAACAGTTTCAGGTCTTATATATAACTTTGGACTTTTGTTTGGCCCTTGGTTTGAGGGTAAGATGACAGGATGTCTTATAGATATATTAAGCCAAAATGCTGTATACAAGGATATGTTTATACTTGTAGTGTCATATATTGTATCTATTGCAGTTGTTCAGATATCAAGATATATAAAGCGTTTCTATGTGAGAAGATTTGCGAATAATGTCAACAGAAGAATGAAGAAGATATTGTATGGGACGCTTGTGTTAAAGAGCAAGACAGAACTTGAAAGTGAAGGTATGGGCGATATTATGACAAAGGCAATCCTTGATGTTGATGATTGTGCTGAGGGCATGAGAAAGTTCACAACAGAGGTGTTTGATACAGGAGTAGCACTGGCTGCATATGCAGGAATGCTGCTTGTATATGATGTAAGGCTGGCACTCATTGCAATGATATTTCTACCGATATCTTATCTGCTTGCAGAAAAGATGAAGATTATCGTACAGAGAACAGGTGCAGAATATAAAAGACAGTCAGGAATATTAAGCAATGCCACACTAGACAGAGCTTCTAATGCCATAACTTACAGGGTATACGGAAGGGAAGAGGACAGAAGAATTGCATACGAAGATAATCTTTCATCATATGAGAAAGCTGCTATCATGGCAAATATATGGAATTCTTCAATGACACCCTTATACAGGATTATATCAATGACAGGTATAATATTTATATTATATTTCGGCAGTAAAAATGTACTTGGAACGGGGTGGAAAAGCTGGGATATCGCGGCATTTACGACATTCCTTGCCTGTTTTATAAAGTTATCGGATAAGTCTTCAAAGGCGGCAAAGCTGTTTAATGCAGTTCATAAGGCACAGGTTTCGTGGAAACGTATTAAACCGCTTATGGTTATTCAGGATAAAGATACAGATTGTAAAAATCAGACATCAGGAAAGCTTGAAGTAAAAAACTTAAGTTTTACATATCCAGATGGAAAAACTGTATATAATGATATTTTCTTTACTGCAGAGCCGGGGGAGATTATAGGCGTTACGGGTCCGGTTGCCTGCGGTAAGTCAACATTTGGAAAGACCTTCCTTTGCGAATGTCCATATAAGGGAAGTATTAAGTATAATGGAAATGAATTAAGCAGTGTTGCTGATAATGTAAGGTCGGGAATAATAAGTTATCTTGGACACGACACAGAGCTTTTTAATGACTCTATTAAGAATAACGTGCTTCTTGGTGATGATTGCAATGTATCAGAATACCTCAAGGACGTATGTATCGATAAAGAAGTTGCACAGATGGAAAATGGAGTTGACACACTTATTGGTAATGGTGGTGTAAGACTGTCAGGTGGACAGGCACAAAGAATAGCACTTGCCAGAACGCTTTGTCATAAGAAGCCGGTACTTGTGCTTGATGATCCATTTTCAGCACTGGATATAAGCACTGAGAAAAAGATATATAACAACCTTTGTGATATAGCAAAGAATAATATTGTAATTATTATGACACATCGTCTGTATATGTTCCCTAAGATGGATAAGGTTATATGGATGGATAATGGAAAGGCAATAGTTGGAACACACGAAGAGATTATGTTACAGTGTCCGCAGTACAGGAAGCTGTATGAAAATGTCAGCACACAGATGAGGTAGACGTGGCTGGACATACAGAAAAAGGTACATTACAAAATAAAAATACCAACGAAAATAAGAAAAAGGAGTTGGATAATATTGAGTAGTAATAATGTAAACAGCACAGAAGCCAATAATTATAATATTAATAACGTTGATAATAAGAAAATGAATAACAAGAATTCACACAACGTAGTTTCAATAATATTACATACTATAATAAAGAGAAAATGGCTTTCTCTTGGAATTATAATTTCAGTATGTGGTGCGGTTATAACAGCTCTTTATCCACCACTTGTACTTGGAAAAATAGTAGATACACTCACAACAGGAAGTCAGATGCCTGTATATCTTGTATTTCTTTATATGGCATTTACAGTTATTACAGGTCTTATGGAAGCCACAAGAGAAGGGCTTCTTACAGTATTTGGGCAGAAGATAACACACGCACTTAGAAGTGGACTTATGGAGCATTTTGTAAGACTTTCTACTGACTCACTTAATAAGCAGGAGCCAGGTGCTGTTGTATCAAGGTTTGTAGGTGATGTTGATACAGTTGAGAACCTTTTTACATCGGGAATTGTAAGTATGTTTGCAGATGCGTGTAAGATAATAAGTATTCTTGCAGTTATCTGGTTCAGAAATAAAGGACTTGCAACAGTGCTTATGGTGCTTCTTCCATTTTTATTCTGGTTTACAAGACATATACAGAAGAATATGCTTGATGCCCAGTTAAAAAATAGACGAGCAGTCAGCCGTGCTTCAGGACATGTACCTGAAACACTTCACAATATCCGTACGATCCATAATCTCGGCAAGGAGAAGTATATGGAGAAAAGATACGATGAATATATAAGCGACAGCTACAAAGCTATGGAAAAGACCAACTTCTACGATGCCGTATATTCACCGGTTATTCTTATATTAAATGCAGTTGTAGTGGCGGTGGTTATGTTGTTTTCAGCCTCAGGCAATGCCAAAGTCCTTACACTTTTTGGTATGTCAGCAGGTACAGCAGTAGCAGTTATTAACTATATATCACAGATATTCTCACCGGTTGAAAGTCTTGGAATGGAAATCCAGACGATACAGTCAGCAATTGCGGGCGTGAGAAGAATAAATGAATTCTTTGAACTTCCAGTACTAGATAATAATGAAGAATTACAGGCAGAAAAGACATTTGATAGTAAAAATGATACACCTTATGTCCAGTTCAATGATGTAACGTTCGGATATGAGGCTGACCACACTGTAATAGCTGATAAGACATTTGTTGTAAATAGAGGAGAGCAGGTTACACTATCAGGAAGGACAGGTGCAGGTAAGAGTACAATATTCAAGCTGCTTTTAGGTCTGTATAATCCACAGAAAGGTTCTATCCTTATAAATGATATGAATTCAGCCGCGATACCAGATAACAGAAAGAGAAAAATATTCGGTTATGTTGAGCAGTCATTCCATATTGTTCCTGGAACAGTTAAAGACCAGATAACACTTTATGACAAGTCCATATCTGACGAAGCTGTTATCAAAGCGGCAAAGCTTACAGGACTTCACGATACAATTATGAACTTTGAAAATGGATACGATACCCAGTGTACGCAGGAATTATTCTCGCAGGGACAATGGCAGTTGTTATCCATAGCAAGAGCTACAGCTGCCAACCCGGAGCTGCTTTTACTTGATGAGATAACAGCCAATCTTGATGCCAATACAGAAAGAGATGTTCTTACAGCACTTAAAGGTGTATCTGAAAACAGAACAGTTATATCAATATCACACAGGGTTACGGCAAGAACAGGACGTGTAATAAACTGTTAAATACAATATTTCATAATGACAATGCCGCCAGAATGTGATAATATTTTTCATATTGGGTAATTTAATGAATTAAAGTATATCAGGTGGACAAAGTGGAAGATATTATGTATAGCATTAACAGGCTGTTAAGCATTACGATTGGAAATAATAGGTCATATTTTGATGTGCAATATGTTAATATTGCTATGTTGGTCTGGGGTTGTGTATTCTGCTTAATAGCAGGGGTGGGAATGATTTTAAGTAAGAATTTTGACCGCCGTAAGAGGCTGTGGATGATACTTTTGCAGTTTGCAACAGCTGTTCTGTTGCTCAGTGATGCAACCGCCTGTATATTCAGAGGTTGGACGGGTATATTTGGATATTGGATTGTAAGGATAAGTAATTTTATAGTATTTCTTGACAATAATATAATATTATATTTGTTCCACAGGTATGTGTGCAGTTTTATTTTTACGGAACAGGAAGAAAGAACTTTAAAAAGAGCAACATTTATAAATATACTGTGTGCCGTGGCAGTAGCTCTGGTTATTATTTCACAGTTTACAGATTTGTATTACTATTATGATGCACAGAATGTATATCATAGAAGTGAAGGTTTTATAATATCTATTTTTATACCTGTAACAGGAATGATGGTAGAGATGTCATTTTTGATAGAATACAGAAAGAAATTAAGCAATATTACAATTTCTTCACTCGGTTCATATATTATTCTTCCAATTGTAGCGGCAATAATACAGTTCTACTTTTATGAAATTTCGCTGATTGATATAGCTATATGTAATTCAATGATAGTTATGTATATAACTGTTATTGGTGAACAGAACAGGAAACTTGACAATCTGGAACAGAAGCAGATTAAGACAGAGGCTGAACTTGAAATATCTATGGTGCTTAACCAGTGTATAGCAGAACTGACAACTGAAGCGGATATTAACATAGCTATACATAATCTTCTTGCAATTATTAATAATTATTTTGGTGCGGACAGATGTTATATTTTTGAAAATAATTACGATGATAATACAATGGATAACACCTATGAGTATGTTGGTGATAGTATTACAGCAAAGAAGGATAAGCTTCAAAAGCTTTCAATGAATATTGTAAGTTTATGGATGGAGAATTTTAAAGAGGAAAAGCCATATTATATAGCAGATGTCAGCAAGCAAAAGGAAGAACCTGTATACAATATGTTGCATGAACAGAATGTAGACAGACTTCTTGCAGTGCCATTAAAAAGAGATGGAAATATAATTGGATTTCTTGGAGTGGACAATCCGGTTAATCATTACGAGGATATGGCATTATTGTCTTCTATACAATATTTTGTTACTAATAGTCTTGAAAAGCGTGTGCAGCAGGATAGGATGCGTTATTTAAGTTACAGGGATATGCTTACAGGTTTGTACAATCGTAACAAATATATAAGCATTGTTAAAGCGGCTAAAGACCAGATACTTAAAAATGTCGGAGTTGCTTACATAGATCTTAATGGTCTGAAAGCAATTAATGATAATTATGGACACTCTAATGGTGATAAGCTCATATGTACAGCAGCAGACACATTCAAAATGGTATTCCCGGATAATTCTTACAGGATAGGTGGGGATGAATTTGTAATTATAGAGCAGAATATTGAGCGTGATAAATATGAAGAAAGAATTACAGCCTTGAAAAATATAATGCAGGATAAACAAGTAAGCATATCCATAGGAGTTCTGTGGAGAGAGTATGTTGACGATTTAGAAGAATTATTAAAGGCGGCAGATAAGCTTATGTATATGGAGAAAGAGATGTATCATAATAACAGAGAATAAAGTTAAAATAAAAGGGATTTGGGATACACCTTCCAAATCCCTTTTGTGTTCTTTTTGTGCTGTTAAGGGATTTATATTAAAAGTTATGATGGGTATGTATCCCCAGCACAAATATAATTATAAAATGTTGTTAAAACAGCATAAAATGCTTGTTACTTTGGAACAAATGCTTGTTGTTTGTTATATTGATTGTTATAGTCAGACCATATTAATCAATGCCATTTGATATTTGAATTCAGTGTTAATATCTTAGGCAGGAAAAGAGGTATAATATGGCTGGAAAGAAATTTATTAACGCAAAGTTAAAAGGATATAATGAATTACAGGAAATACTTGTTGAGGACGGAGTATTTAAGGCAATTGCACCACATATAGATGTAGATAGTGATTGTGAAATTGAGGATTTGGGAGGCAAGCTTACACTGCCACCATATGTTGACCCACATATTCATCTTGATTATGTATTCACAGCAAGAAAGCAGGGCGCAACTAACGGAACAGGAACATTATTTGAAGGAATTCAAAGGTGGAGTGAAACTAAATCAGATTTAACAATTGATGAGATAAAGGCAAGAGCAATAAAGGCAGTTAAAATGGAGGTGTCACACGGTGTCCAGTTCATAAGAACACACGCTGATGTAACTGACCCTAACCTCACAGCCTTAAAGGCACTTCTTGAATTAAAGGAAGAATTAAAAGATATTGTAACAATCCAGATTGTATCATTTCCACAGGAAGGAATGTATTCTTACAAAGATGGCGACAAGCTTGTTGAAGAAGGACTTAAAATGGGTGCTGATTGTGTAGGTGGTATTCCACATTTTGAGTATTGCAGGGAATTTGGTGAGAAATCAATTCATAAGGTTGTTGAATTAGCTGTGAAGTATGACAAGCTTATTGATGTACACTGTGATGAGAGTGATGACCCAATGAGCAGGTTTGTGGAGCTTCTTACTGCACTTTCAATTGTTGAAGGAATCGGACCTAAGACAACAGCAAGCCATACCTGTTCATTAGGTTCAGTAGATAACAGTTACGCATTCAGAATGATGAAGAATTTCAAGAAAGCAGGACTTAACTTCATTTCCTGCCCAACAGAGAATATATATCTTCAGGGCAGACAGGATACATATCCTAAGAGAAGAGGTCTTACAAGGGTTAAGGAATTATACGAAAATGGTATAAATGTATGCTTTGCACAGGATTCTATACAGGATCCATGGTATCCTGCTGGCAACGGCAACCTTATGAATGTCCTTGATAATGGTATTCATATCGCACAGATGATGTCGTTTGAGGAAATGGATAACTGTCTTGATCTTATAACAGTGAATGGTGCTAAGACTATGAACATATCAGACCAGTACGGTATTGAAGCAGGAAAGCCAGCTAACTTTATTGTAGTTGATGCTAAAAGCGAGTTTGAAGCAGTGTGCGAAAGAGCTGATGTAGTGGCAAGTGTCCGAGATGGAGAATATCTGTTCAAGAAGGCTCCGGTACAGTATGAGGCTTTGAGTGATTTTATGGCAAAGTAAGAGTGAATGATAGTTAATGGATTCATATTTGATAAAGTAGAATTATAATGTGTGACAAACAGATTAGATTAGTTTACTTGTAAGCCAATCTAATCTGTTTTTTATGTTTTATGATATATAAAGAATGTGCTATAATGTAAGTTAATATACAATACAGGAACATTTTATATCGCATAGGATTAAAGTTTGACAGGAGAGAAAAAATGTTTGAATGTAAAGATCTATTAACATTGCCATCTATGGCACAGGCGAAAATAATCGCTGGTAAGAGTGGATTGTCTAACAGTATAAGATGGGTATATAAGCCGGAAAATATGAATTTTGCCAAGTGGGTCAAAGGTCAGGAGCTTCTTATAATAAGTACTCCGGTTATTCAGAGTGAAGATTTCAATCTGCCGCTTGTTATTAAAAAAGCAAATAAGCTTAATATGTCGGGAGCACTGCTTCTGACAGGTGACAAGTATATAGCCAGTATAGACAGCAGTGTAGTATCGTATGCGAATCTTAATAATTTTCCGATATTTGTTATATCTGGTGAGATTCCACTTGTAGATATATTTGAAGAAATCGGACATGCAATAGCTTATAATAAGAATTCAGATACCCTTAGTGATGATATTCTGTCAGGGATTATATTTGGCAAGAATATTAATGCAGATGCATTTGCAATGAAGTTTTCGGAGGCTGGTTATGATCTGGATGGTAAGAACCGCATGTTTACAATAAATATTCATGGTGACAGAAGAATAGAAGAATATGAATATGACACAGTTATAAGTAAAATAAAAAATGAATTTAATTCAGGTAACATGAATGCTTTGTTATCAAGATATGGCAACAATATTGTCGGTTGTTTCTGCTTAAAAAAGGGAGAGATGGATGTATCAGGCAGAAGTGCTGATATTAATATGTCAGGTAATAATATATCAGAGATTATTCCAGTTGATTCTTCAATGAAAAATATACAGGACACCGATACAGTGAGTGAATCGGATAAAAAAGAAGTGCTGGCTAAGATATATAAGAGCTTATCAGAGTACCTTTATAGCATAAGTTCTGATATAAAGCTTGTTATGGGGGTTGGGCGTGCTTATGAAGGAATAGGTGATTTACAGAAAAGCTTTACGGAAGCATCAAGATGTGTAATACTCTCAGAGAAAATGAATATGTCAGGAAGAGTATTCTGGTATGAAGAGATGGGAATATATAACCTGTTTTCAGAGTTAGCAGATAAAAAGGTTATGCAGGAATTCATAGACAATACGTTGGGAGTTATTATTGAGTATGACAGGAATAATAATTCTAAGCTTATGGAAACACTGAAAGCATATTTATGGAACAATAACAGTCTTATTCATGCATCTGAACAGTTATACACCCATAGGAATACAGTTAAGTATAGAGTGCAGCGCATAAGCCAGTTAACAGGCAGGGATTTTGATGATGCCATAACCAGGCTGGAATTTATGAATGCCATTATATGTATGGAAATCAGCTGACAGCATATTATCAGAATATATGTTGAGTAGTAATACTGTTTGTGCTGTGAGCACAAAAGAGCTGTAACTGATTTGTATCTGAATGATATAAAGCAGGTTGATGAAATATTTTATGTTGAAACATATAAGGCGGGGTGATATATTACACTCATGGACAGGAAGTAATTCAAATATAATATCTTATGAAGCAAAGGGGCTTTAGCTGGTGACGACCAGCAGAAGTCCCTTTTTTGTACATTTAAGAGGATTTTTTGAAGCTTTAAGAAGATATTATTCAGATAACCTGTCATAAAAAAGATTATTGTTAATGTATATGACAATATTCTAAAACATCAGGATTCAACAAAAGTTACACAGGAAACAGGAGGATTGATTATGAGTTATGGTCTTATAGCGGTAATTATAGTAATCGGTATTGTAATCGGTGCTATAGCTACTAAAAAATGCGAACCTTTTTTGATAGCGGGTTCAATAATAGGAGCTTTATTCTTATATAAACAGAATTTTATAACAGAGTGGGTGGCAACACTTGAAGAGGTCATGAGTGCAGAGGCATATCTGATACTTGTATGTGGCTTGTTTGGAAGTATTATAGCATTACTTACAGCATCTAAGGGACATTTTGGTTTTGCCAAGATTGTATCTAAAATATGTAACACTGAAAAAAAGACATTGTTTACAACATTTATACTTGGTGTGATCATATTTATAGATGATTATCTTAATGTATTGTCAATTGGAACGGCTATGAAAAAGGTGTATGATAAAGTAAAGGTTCCAAGAGAGGCACTTGCTTATCTTCTTGACAGTACAGGTTCACCAGTATGTGTTATGTTCCCATTTTCTTCGTGGGCGGCATATTTCGGGGCAATATTCTTTGCACAGGAAAGTGTGCAGGCACTTGGCGCAAAGACATGGATGGGAGCATATATTAAAGCAATCCCATTCTGTGTGTATCCTATAGTTGCACTTCTTATAGTTATTCTTTTTTCAGCAGGTCTTTTTCCTAAGCTTGGTGGAATGAAGAAAGCGTATGACAGAGTTGCAACAACTGGTAAGGTGTACAGTGATGCAAGTAAGAAGTATAATATGGATGATGAAGAGGGTGCTCAGGATGGTAATATCCTTAACTTCCTTATACCTATGCTTGTGCTTGTATTAGTTGCATGTGTAACAGGTAATCTTGTAGTAGCACAGGTTATATGTCTTGCAGTTACGTTAGTTATGTATCTTGCAGAAAAGCTTATGACATTTACCGAATACTGGGATAACTTTGTAAAAGGCTTTGCGGATATGTTACCTATAATCATTCTTCTTATTGCAGCGCTTACTTTCCAGACAATAGCAAGCAAGATGCAGATGACAGAATTCTTTATAGATCTTACACAGCCTATATTATCAGCTAAGATATTCCCTATGTTAGCATTTATCATAACAGGTATATTAGCATTTATGATTGCCAATGCATGGGGCGTATGTACACTTGTAGCACCAGTATTACTTCCTCTTGGCGCAAGCGTAGGTGCTAATGCGATACTTATTATGGCGGCTATTCTTTCAGGTTGTGCATTTGGTAACCATGCATGCTTCTATTGTGATACAACAGTTCTTGCTTCACAGGGTTCAGGTATTGATAACTTTGACCATGCAGTATCACAGCTGCCATATGTGCTTATAGGTGCGGCAGTAAGTATTGTGGGATTTCTGGTTCTTGGTTTTGTGTACTAGAAAACAGAAATGATGTAATGGATATAATAATAAATAGTAAAATGTTATTGAAACAGGATTACGGACTGATATTGAAAAAATCAGACAAAAGAGATAAAAGAGATATTTCTGTATAGGAGGCAGTTATGAGTGATGAAAAGAAATATGTAGTTACAATAGCCAGACAGTTTGGCAGTCTTGGAAGACCTATAGCTAAGATGATGAGTGAGAAGCTTGGCATAGAATATTACGACAGAGATATAGTAGAACAAGCAGCAAAAAAGCTGAATCTTCCTGTATCGCATATTGATGAGCTTGAGGAAAAGGTTAAAAAGACAAGCAAGAATTCTTATATGAGGATGATGTTTCCTCTGGGAACTGAATCAAGCTCTGAGCAGGATAATATATTTGAAGCACAGCAGAATATTATGAGGTTTCTTGTTGAGAGAGAAAGCTGCATTATAGTAGGAAGGTGCTCAGATTTCGTGTTATCAGATGAACCTGCTGCAATACACATATACATATATGCACCTTATGATGCACGTGTTAAGAATTGTGTAAAGGATCTGAATCTGACAGAAGAGGATGCAAAAAAGATGATAAGGTCAGTAGATGAGGCAAGAGATAACTATCATATGCATTATGCCGGCTTCCTTCCATCTGACCCTAAGCATAAAAATATCATGGTTGACAGCAGTGTACTTGGTGTTGAGAAAACAGCCGATTTTCTGGTTGATTTTATCAGAAGAAAGTTTGAGCTTAAGACAATATAATGATACCAGGGTAAAAAGGTCTAAATCCACATGAGCTTGCTCATAGGTGGGGTGAAAGAACTTTTGACCCACGACATCATATAATAAAAATAAAAATGGGCTGTGGCTTTAACGATTGAAAATTGAAAATCGTTGAGGCGACAGTCTCTTTTTATGTGCGGAATGCACATTGTCGTGAACAATCCGGATGTAATTAATTTGGAAAAAATGATAAAAAATGATTAAAAAAGAATGTCTGAAAAAAGATTGCTTAAAAAAGACTGATTTGCAGGCTGGATTGTATACAAAATATCATGTATGGGTATAATTACCCATAAAAACCATGAAAAAATATAAAAAACTATACAATGTGCATAAAAAAGATAATGAATGTTTGTGAATGATGATGATTGAATATGAATGAATATGGAGTTATTATAATAATAACTTAAAGGTACGTGAACAGGAAGGAGGTATAAAGGTGATATATACAGTTACTTTTAATCCATCGTTAGATTATATAGTTTCAGTTGATGATTTCAAACTTGGCATGACTAACAGAACGAGCAGTGAACAGATGTTAGCAGGCGGCAAGGGAATCAATGTTTCTATAGTACTTAAGAATCTTGGCTTAGAGAATACTGCTTATGGATTTATTGCCGGATTCACAGGTGATGAGATAAGTAAAAGACTTGACAGAGCTGGCGTTAATGCTGACTTTATAAAGGCAGATAGTGGAATATCAAGGATTAATCTTAAGTTAAAAACTATAGATGGAACAGAGATTAACGGTGCAGGACCAGATATTTCAAAGGAAAATATAGAGAGTCTTATGAGCAGGCTTGCACGTCTTAAAGCAGGGGACGTTTTAGTGCTTGCAGGAAGTATTCCATCATGTATTCCGGATGATATTTATATGAATATTATGAGGATGCTTGATGGTAGGAAGGTTATGATTGTTGTTGATGCAACA
>OFSD01002311.1_pt1 | contig 12261 bp, 10 predicted proteins | sample 1543191 | NCBI WGS metagenome assembly OFSD01 (sample SAMN04209221, study PRJEB22552) | human gut metagenome | biome: gut; material: feces | host: Homo sapiens | place: USA: Oklahoma
AAATATTGATTCTTATCTTATTTTTGTCACATATACGAAAGCCTATCAAATCAGCCTTTTGCTTTTCCCGTACTTCTTCGTTTTACGATAAATGGTTCAAACTCGAGTTTTGTGACAAAACTTCGAGGTTGATTTTTTGTCTTGGAATCACGGATACGAACAATGATATCAACAGCTTCCCTTCCCTTAGCTTCGATGGAATGTTCAACAGTTGTAAGAGAGATACGATTCATATCAGCCATTGGAACGTTGTCAAAACCACAGACAGAAAAGTCATTTGGAACTTTGTATTTCATTTCATATAAAGCATCCAAAATACCAAAAGCTACCATATCATTATATCCGACAAAAGCAGTGCAGTCCGTTCCTTCCTCGAGGATTTGCTTTGTGAGATTATACCCAGAGGAGTATTCCAAAAGATTTGGAGAAAGCAGATTATATTCTCCAGGAGAAAGAGAACGGATCTGTACACAATCATCTCCAAAGCCATGCTCTTTGAAAGTAGCGACAAGAGCATCATAACGTTTTGATCTGGAACGCTCAATATCAGTGATCGGTGTTGATATGTAAGTAATCTTACGATGTCCAAGAGAAATGAGATGTTCTGCGACAAGTCTTGCAGGTTTTACACTGCTGATATGAATCGAATCAAATGTGATCTCATCATTTTTATCACCGATATTAACGATCGGGATCTGTTTGGACATTTCGTTTACTTCTGGAAGAAATGAAGTTGGATACAGATAAATGATTCCAGCAGTATCAAGATCATTTTTCATAAGATCAAGATAATATTGTTCGGTACTTGGATTACGAAGCGTTGGTGCGACAAAAGTTAGATATCCGTAATCATGTGCCCGTTCGGTGATCGAATGTATCAAAGTTGTATAATAGTGATTTGATAAAAATGGACAGATGATCAAAATAACTTTAGAAAGAGGCTTGTTTTTTGATTCTGTTTGTTTCTTCTTTTTTTGGTAACCAAGCTCTTTCGCAGCATCAAATACTTTCTTCTTTGTACTCTCTGAAAATGAAACATTGCTTTTATTATTTAAGATCATGGAGATTGCAGATTGTGAGAGACCGACATGATCTGCAATGTCTTTGGTTGTAACTTTCTTCTTTAAGCCCATAAAATCCTCCTTAATCAAAATTATTTTAATTAATTAATAACAATTAATAAAAAACAGAAATATTAGTAATAAAATAATAATTATTAATTAAAACTACGTTTATCATAGCATATTTTTTTACGGAAAAACAAGGAAAAACGAGTTTTTTTTAATTGAAAGAAATTGAAGAAAGCATCTTGAAAAAAAACGAAAAACCATGTACTATTAATAAAGTTGAAAAATATTAATAAATTCAATGAATATTGCTGAAATCTGACAGTTTTTCGAGTTTGACAAGACATTTTATCCATGTTTAAATAAAGCCATAAACAAAACAACGAACAAAACAACAAACAATGTTTTAGGAGGAAGTAAGTTATGAGATTTTTCGTGGATACAGCAGATGTAGATCAGATTCGTAAAGCAAATGATATGGGAGTTATCTGTGGAGTTACAACAAACCCTTCACTGATCGCTAAATCAGGAAGACAGTTTGAAGATGTGATCAAAGAAATCACTTCTATTGTAGATGGAGCTATCAGTGGTGAAGTAAAAGCTACAACAACTGATGCAGAAGGAATGATCAAAGAAGGAAGAGAAATCGCTAAGATTCATCCAAACATGGTAGTTAAGATTCCTACAACGATCGAAGGATTAAAAGCTACAAAGGTATTATCTTCTGAAGGGATCAAAACAAATCTGACATTGATCTTCAATCCAAATCAGGCTTTATTAGCAGCAAGAGCTGGAGCAACATATGTATCTCCATTCTTAGGAAGATTAGATGACATTTCTCAGAACGGATTAGATTTAATTGCAGACATCAGAGAGATCTTTGATGCAGCAGGAGATATCGATACACAGATCATCTGCGCAAGTATACGTAACCCAATCCACGTAATGGAATGTGCTAAGATGGGAGCTGACATTGCCACAGTACCATATAATGTATTCGAACAGATGATGAAACACCCATTAACAGATCAGGGAATCGAAAAATTCCAGGCAGATTATAAAGCAGTATTCGGAGAATAAGAAAGGGTGGTAGATACAATGACAACCGCAGAATTAAAGAAAACAGCAAATGAGGTTCGCAAAGGCATCATTAAGTCAACACATGCTGCCAAATCTGGACATCCAGGCGGATCTTTATCAGCAGCCGACTTATTTACATATCTGTATTTTGTTGAGTTAAACGTTGATCCTAAGAATCCAAAAGATGAAAACAGAGATCGTTTCGTATTATCCAAAGGACATGTAGCTCCTGGATATTATTCAACATTAGCAGAAAGAGGATTCTTCCCTAAAGAAGACCTGTTAACATTAAGACATGTCGGATCTTATTTACAGGGACATCCTGATATGAAGAAAATCCCTGGAGTAGATATGTCCAGTGGATCTTTAGGACAGGGAATCTCTGCTGCAGTTGGTATGGCACTTGCTGCAAAACTTCAGAATAAAGATTATCGTACATATACACTTCTTGGAGATGGTGAGATCCAGGAAGGTCAGGTATGGGAAGCTGCAATGTTTGCAGGATCAAGAAAACTTGATAATTTAGTAGTGATCGTTGATAACAACGGATTACAGATTGACGGACCAATCGATGAAGTAAACTCTCCATATCCAATCGGAGCTAAATTTGAAGCATTTAACTTTAATGTGGTTGAAATTGATGGTCACGACTTTGATCAGATCGCAGATGCATTCAAACAGGCAAAAGAATGCAAAGGAAAACCAACAGCGATCATTATGAAGACGATCAAAGGTAAAGGTGTATCCTTTATGGAGAATCAGGTTTCATGGCATGGTTCTGCACCAAATGATGAACAATGTAAACAGGCACTGGAAGAATTAGAAAAGGTGGGCGAGTAAGATGGCAGAAGTAAAGAAGATTGCGACAAGAGAAAGCTATGGTAATGCTTTAGTTGAATTAGGACAGGAAAACCCTAATGTTGTAGTTTTAGATGCTGACTTAGCCGCTGCAACAAAAACAGGAATGTTTAAGAAAGCTTTTCCAGAAAGACATATTGACTGTGGTATCGCAGAATGTAATATGATCGGTATCGCTGCTGGACTTGCAGCAGCAGGAATGACTCCATTTGCAAGTAGTTTTGCGATGTTTGCAGCAGGACGTGCATTCGAGCAGGTAAGAAACTCTGTTGGATATCCACATTTAAATGTTAAGATCGGAGCTACTCATGGTGGTATTTCCGTAGGTGAAGACGGAGCTACACATCAGTGTTGTGAAGATATTGCATTAATGCGTACAATCCCTGGAATGACAGTGATCGTTCCATCTGATGATATTGAAGCAAAAGCAGCAGTAAAAGCTGCAGCAGCGATGGAAGGACCTGTTTATATGAGATTCGGACGTCTGGCTGTACCAGTGATCAACGATGAAGATTACAAATTCGAGATCGGAAAAGGTAAAGTCTTAAGAGAAGGAACAGACGTAGCGATCATTGCTAATGGATTATGTGTTGCTGAATCCTTAGATGCAGCTGAGAAATTAGCAGCAGAAGGAATCAATGCTCAGGTAATCAATATGGCAACTGTAAAACCATTAGATACAGAACTTGTATTAGAAGCAGCGAAAGCAACTGGTAAAGTTGTTACAGTAGAAGAACATTCTGTGATCGGTGGATTAGGAAGTGCTGTATGCGATGTATTATCTGAACAGCTTCCAACACCAGTATTAAAGATCGGTGTGAATGACGTATTCGGACATTCAGGACCAGCAGTAGAACTGATCAAAGAATTCGGATTAGATGGTGACAGTATCGCTGCCAAGGTAAAAGAATTTGTAAAATAGATTTTCTTTTAAGCATAATAAACCAAGAATAAAAAGCAGTACACTTGTTTTTGTAGCAGGTGTACTGCTTTTGTGTTATGATGAAAATGATTTTAGGATCAAAACAATTTACAAAAAGGAGAGGTGAATGAATATGTGGACAAGAAGTGAATTGAAGGAACGAGGAAAGGCAGCACTGCATCGCAATTATTGGATCGTTGTGCTTGCAACACTTGTAGTGACAGCATTAACGGGAGGAACTGGTAATGCAGCAGGGAATGGTTCCCTGCAGGAAGGAAGTAATATAGCAGCAGGAAATGGTGATGCGGCATCAAGTTTGATACAAACATTGTTTTCGTTTTTTGGAGTTGCAGGTGATATGATCTATAAAAATCTGATAGGTCCGATGTATAATGGAATGTATGTGTCATTTATTCTGATCTTGATCATAACAGCCTTTAGTGTAGGTTTGTTGTTTAAGATTTTTGTAGGAAATCTGTTTGAAGTTGGAGGCTGTCGTTTTTATGAGGAGAACAGCGAACATAAGACAAGAATCGCATTGATCGTTGATGGATTCCTCAATGGTGCATACTTAAGAAATGTTGCTACGATCTTTTGCAGGGATCTTTATACAGTGCTGTGGACGTTGTGTTTAATTATACCAGGGATCGTGAAAAGTTATGAATATAAAATGATCCCTTATATTCTTGCGGAAAACCCACAGATATCAAGGAAGAGAGCGTTTGAGATCAGTAAAAATATGATGGATGGAGAAAAATGGAATGCATTCGTACTTGATCTGTCATTTATCGGATGGAATCTGTTATCAACGATCACATTTGGGATTGTAGGAGTTTTATATGTGAATCCGTATGTGAATACAACATGGGCAGAATTTTATAAAGTTATGAGGAAAAATGCATTGGAAACAGGAAATGCAACAAGAGAAGAACTGATCGGGCTTAGAAAAGAAGCAGATATTTAAGAAAAACTTCATTGATTCTATATTTGATAGACGATCGTAATCATGGTATAATGTCAGGTGGTAAAAACAAAAACGATACGATGCAAGGAGTATTAAGATGGGAAAATATTTTGGAACAGATGGGTTCCGTGGAGAAGCAAATATAAATTTAACTGTAGAACATGCATATAAAGTTGGACGTTATATTGGATGGTATTTTAACCAGAAGTCAAGCAGCAGAGCAAAGATCGTCATCGGTAAGGATACAAGAAGAAGTAGCTATATGTTTGAGAATGCTTTAGTAGCAGGATTGACAGCATCTGGAGCAGATGCATATATGCTTTATGTAACAACGACACCAAGTGTGGCTTATGTCGTAAGAACAGAACAGTTTGACTGCGGGATCATGATCTCAGCAAGCCACAATCCATACTATGATAATGGGATCAAATTGATCAATGCCAAAGGGCATAAGATGGAAGCAGAAGTTGAAAATGAGATCGAAGCATATATTGATGGGGAGATCCATGAAATCCCATTTGCAACAAAGAAAGAGATTGGACGAGCAAAAGACTATGCAGCCGGAAGAAATCATTATATCGGATATCTGATCTCTACAGCAACAAGATCATTTAAAGGTGTCAAAGTCGGATTAGACTGCTCTAACGGAAGCTCATTTGCGATCGCAGAGAATGTATTTAAAGCACTTGGTGCAGAGACACATGTGATCAATAATGAACCAGATGGAACAAATATCAATACAAACTGTGGATCTACACATATCGAGATCTTACAGGGATATGTAAAAGAAAACCACTTAGATGTTGGATTTGCATATGATGGAGATGCAGACCGTTGTATCGCAGTCGATGAGAATGGACAGGTTGTCGATGGAGATCTGATCCTTTATGTATGTGGACAGTATCTGAAGAAACACGGAGACTTGAACAATAATACAGTTGTTACAACTGTAATGTCCAATCTTGGATTATATAAAGCGTTTGATGCAGCAGGAATTGCTTATGAGAAGACTGCTGTTGGAGACAAATATGTTAATGAGAATATGGTGAAGAATGGTCACGCATTAGGTGGAGAACAGTCTGGACATATCATTTTCAGCAAGTTTGCAACAACAGGAGATGGTATTTTAACATCCTTAAAGATCATGGAAGCAATGATCGAGCAGAAACAAAGCCTTGCACAGTTAGCAGAACCCGTTGAGATCTTCCCACAGATCCTTGAAAATGTCCGTGTATATGACAAAGCAGTTGCACAGGCAGATGAAGACGTACAGAAAGCAGTTAAGGAAGTAGAAGCAGAACTTGGAGATGAAGGAAGAATTCTTGTACGTGAGAGTGGAACAGAACCATTAGTACGTGTTATGGTTGAGGCAAGAAGCCATGAGATCTGCCGTGAGAAAGTAGATAAAGTGGTCAAAGTTTTAAGAGAGAAAGGTCACGTAATCAAATAATCTATGGAAAAATTATATGCGGATATAATTATTAATATTTCACATGAGGCACTGGATAAGGTGTTTGCCTATAAGGTGCCTTTTTCCATGATCAAGGATATTCGGGTGGGACAGCAAGTCGTTGTCCCATTTGGACGTTCTAATAAGGAACAGACGGGATATGTAGTCAATCTTTCACGGACAGTTGACTATGATGAGAGTAAAGTCAAAGAAATCTTAAGGATTGAGACGGATCATGTTGGTGTGGAGTCAAATATGATCGAGTTAGCTGCGTGGATCAGAGAGAATTATGGATCAACAATGATCCAGGCATTAAAAACCGTACTTCCAGTGCAGGAAAAAGTTGCACGAAAAGCGAGAAAATACATTGAGCTATGCATTGAGAAAGTGCATGGACCAGCGATGCTTGATGAATATTTCAGTAAGCATTATGTGGCGAAAGCAAGACTTCTTGCAGCTTTATTAGACCATGGGAAGATCTCATGGGAAATGGCATCGAAAGATCTAAAGATTTCAAAAAGTACAGTAGACAGCATGGAAAGAGAAGGAATTCTTCATGTTGTGACAGAATATTATTACCGGAATCCTGGAGAGTTCAGTATAGCAAAAGCAGAAGCGCATGTGTTAAATGAACAGCAACAGGAACTGATCGATGAATTTCGGGAAGATTTTTTAAGAGAAGACCACAAAACCTATCTTTTACATGGAATCACAGGAAGTGGGAAGACAGAAGTTTATCTCGCAGCGATCGAAGAAGTGATCAAACAGGGAAAACAGGCAATCGTCCTGATCCCAGAGATCGCACTGACTTATCAGACGGTTACAAGGTTTACCAAACGATTTGGAGAGCGTGTATCAATTCTGAATTCACGATTATCCAAAGGTGAGAGATACGATCAGTGGCTTCGTGCACAGAGGGGAGACGTGGATGTGATCATTGGACCACGATCTGCATTGTTTGTTCCATTTTCGAATCTTGGGCTGATTGTGATCGATGAGGAACATGAAGGCAGTTACAAGAGTGAACAAACTCCCAAATACCATGCAAGAGAAGTTGCAATCAAAAAAGCACAGATGGAAGGTGCATCGGTGATCTTAGGTTCGGCGACACCATCAGTTGAGAGTTATAAACATGCACTGGATGGAACTTATCGGCTGTGGGAGTTGACAAAACGAGCCAAAGAAGCAGTGTTACCGCAAGTCTATATTGAAGATCTAAGAGAAGAATTAAAAGCGGGAAACCGTAGCATGTTCAGTCGAAGACTGAAAGAACTGATAAAGGATCGTTTGAATAAAGGCGAACAGATCATGTTGTTCTTAAACCGGCGTGGTTATGCGGGATTCGTTTCATGCAGAAGCTGTGGTCATGTCATGGAATGCCCTCATTGTGATATTTCTATGACATATCACAGAGATGGAAGACTGCGCTGCCATTATTGCGGATATGAACAGCCGATGCTGAAGGTTTGTCCAGAGTGTGGAAGCCCGTATATTGGAACATTCGGTCTTGGAACCCAGAAAGTGGAAGCTGCATTATACAAAGAATTTCCACAAGCAAAAGTGCTTCGTATGGATATGGATACAACGAAGAGAAAGAATAGTCATGAACAGATCTTATCGGCATTTTCTGATGGAGAAGCAGATATTTTAGTGGGAACACAGATGATCGTCAAAGGACATGATTTTGCGAATGTAACATTGGTAGGTGTTTTGGCAGCAGATCTTTCCCTGCATGCCAATGATTACCGGGCAGGAGAAAGAACATTCCAGTTATTGACACAGGCTGCGGGAAGAGCAGGAAGAGGCGACAAACCAGGAGAAGTAGTGATCCAGACATATTCCCCAGAACATTACAGTATCCAGACTGCAGCCAAACAGGATTATCACGCATTTTACAAAGAAGAGATCAGCTACCGAAGCTTGATGAGATATCCACCAGAATGGCAGATGTTGGTCGTATTTGCATCAGGAGAAGATAAAGCATGGCTTGATAAAGTAATGGATGCGATGGCAAATGTGGTAAAACATATGGATCTGATGGTGATCGGGCCGAGCGAGGCAGGATTTGGCAAGATCAATGATCAATACCGCAAAGTGATATATATTAAGAATAAAGATTACGAGACACTGGTGAAAGCAAAGAACCGTCTGGAACAGTGGATCGATTTAAATAAGATCAGGAAAAATTTACTGGTCAATTTTGATTTTAACCCAATGAATAGTTATTAAAAGAAAGGGAGAACAATTATGGCAATTCGACAGATTCGAGTATTAGGAGACGATGTTTTAAGAAAAAAATGTAAAGAAGTAAAAGAAATGACACCAAGAATGCATACATTAGTAGAAGATATGTATGATACAATGTATGAAGCAATGGGTGTTGGTCTTGCAGCACCTCAGGTGGGAATCTTAAAAAGAATCGTAGTCATTGATACTGGAGAAGAGGGAGAATGTGTAACTCTTGTCAATCCAGTGATCACACTGAAAGAAGGAGAGCAGGTAGGAGAAGAAGGATGTTTAAGCCTTCCAGGAAAAGTAGCAGTTGTGAAACGTCCAGATCATGTGATCTGTGAAGCATTTGATGAAGATATGAATCCGATCACAGTAGAAGGATTTGGATTATTTGCAAGAGCGCTCTGTCATGAAACAGATCATTTGGATGGAATTTTATATCCAGATGTAGCAGAAGAACCAGCAAGAGACGTCACGATGGAAGAGGTAGAATAAGATGAAAGCAGTATTTATGGGAACACCGGAGTTCGCAGTACCAACACTGCAGGCACTGATCGATCACCATGAGGTGCTTGCTGTTGTGACACAGCCGGATAAACAAAGAGGTAGAGGAAAGAAGATGCAGTTTCCTCCAGTCAAAGAAAAAGCAGTGGAATATGATATCCCAGTATATCAGCCACAGAGAGCCAGAGATGAGGAATTCATTGAAGAGTTAAAAAACCTCAACCCAGATGTGATCGTTGTTGTTGCTTATGGACAGATCTTACCAGAAAGTATCTTAAATATTCCAAAGTATGGATGTATCAATGTTCATGGATCACTCCTTCCAAAATACAGAGGAGCAGCACCAATCCAGTGGGCAGTTCTTGATGGAGAAGAAAAGACAGGAATCACAACCATGTATATGGAAAAAGGATTAGATACCGGAGATATGATCGATAAAGCAGAAGTTGTTTTAGATAAGAAAGAAACAGCTGGTTCTCTGCATGATAAATTGATGGTATTAGGAGCAAATTTATTATTAGAAACATTAAAGAAATTAGAAGATGGAACAGCCGTCAGAGAAAAACAAAATGACGAAGAAAGCTGTTATGCAAAAATGCTAAGTAAAGATATGGGACAGATTGATTTCACAAAATCAGCAAGAGAAATCGAATGTCTGATCCGTGGAATGAATCCATGGCCAAGTGCTTATACATCCTTAGATGGAAAGACAATGAAAGTCTGGGAAGCAGATGTGCTTGATGCACAGAGTAAAGAAGAACCAGGAACGATCGTAGAAGTCAACAAAAAAGAGATCATCGTAGCAACAGGAAGCAATGATCTTGCACTTCATGAGATTCAGCTGGCAGGAAAGAAACGTATGCAGGTACAGGCATTTTTACTTGGATATCAAGTAGAAGCCGGAACAAAATTAGGAGAATGATACGATGCAAAATCCGAGAGAATGTGCATTGGATGTACTGATCAAAGTAGATAAAAAAGAAGAATTATCACACATCGCAATTTCAAATGTATTAGAAAAATACCAGTTTTCTGAAAAAAGAGACCGTGCATTTTTTACAAGACTGGTGGAAGGAACTTTAGAGCGTCAGATCACGATCGACTATGTTGCAGATCAGTTCTCAAAGACGAAGATCAGAAAATGTAAACCACTGATCCGTGCATTGCTTCGTATGGGAATCTATCAGATTCTTTATATGGATCAGGTTCCAGATTCTGCTGCATGTAATGAGGCAGTGAAACTTGCAAAGAAACGAGGATTTTCCCGATTATCAGGTTTTGTGAACGGTGTACTTCGTAATATTTCAAGGAAGAAAGATGAGATCCAATATCCATCAAGAGAGAAGAATCTTGAGACATATTTATCAGTTGCTTATTCTATTCCAGAATGGATCATAAAATTCTTTCAGAAGACATATGATAACGAAACAGTAGAGAAGATCATAGCTTCTTATCTGGAAGAGAGAAAAACAACATTATGTTGTCTGATCTCCAAGGGTGGGAAAGAAGCTGTCAGAAAAGAACTGGAAGCAGAAGGCGTTACAGTAGAAGATGGAAGTTTGATCGAAAATGCAGTGCAGATCTCAGATTATGATTTTTTGTATCGTTTGAAAGCATTTCGTGAAGGAAGTTGTTATGTACAGGATGAAAGTTCCATGTTGTGTGCCAAACTTGCCAGTGTCCAGAAAGAGCAGTTTGTGATGGATCTTTGCAGTGCACCAGGTGGTAAGTCCTTATATGTTGCAGATCAGCTGAAGGGAAGCGGGCGAGTGTTATCAAGGGATCTTACGGAATACAAGACAGATCTGATCGAAGATAACATTGATCGTGTTGGATTTACGAATATGGAATCCGAAGTATTTGATGCGAGAGTGTTGGATGAAGAACATATTGAAGCTGCGGATATTGTGATCGCAGATGTACCATGTTCAGGACTTGGGATCATGGGAAAGAAAAATGATATTAAATACCACATTTCAGAAGAAGGCATGAAGGATCTTGTGAAGTTGCAGCGAGAGATTCTTGCAAATGCAGTGCAATATGTCAAGCATGGAGGTACATTGATCTATAGTACCTGCACGATCAATCCAGCAGAGAATGAAGAAAATTTCCGATGGATTATTGATCACTTTGATTTTGAAGCAGTTGATATTACAAAAGAACTGCCAAAGGATCTAAAGATTGAAACTGCCCAAGAAGGATTTATTCAGTTGTTGCCAGGAATACATCCATGTGATGGATTCTTTATTGGTAAATTAAGGAGAAAATAAAGTTATGGATTTAAAATCAATGACACTTCAAGAGATGCAGGAATATATGGAATCCATTGGTGAGAAGAAATTCCGTGCAAAACAGATTTATGAATGGTTTCACAAACATCTTGCTCTGTCTCTTGATGAGATGAATAATGTACCAAAAAAATTAAAAGAAAAGATCGAACAGACACAGGAGATTTATGGTGTAAAACCTGTAGACTGCTTTATTTCAAAAATTGATGGTACAAGAAAATACTTATTTGAGTTATATGATGGGAATATTATCGAAAGTGTTTTGATGAAGTATAAACATGGAAATTCTGTCTGTATTTCATCTCAGGCAGGGTGCCGTATGGGATGTAAGTTTTGTGCATCTACGCTTGGAGGATTAGATCGTAATCTGACGCCATCTGAAATGCTTTCACAGATTTATTATATTCAAAGAGATACAGAAGAAAGAGTATCCAATGTTGTCATGATGGGAACAGGGGAACCGATGGATAATTATGATAACGTATTGAGATTTTTAGAACTGATCACATCAGAGGATGGATTAAATATCAGTCAGAGAAATATTACGATCTCAACGTGCGGGATCGTGCCAAAGATCAAAGAACTTGCACAGAAACATTTACAGATCACATTAGCCATTTCTCTTCACTCACCAAATGATGAGATGAGAAGAGGACTGATGCCGATCGCAATGAAATATTCAATCGATGAGCTGCTAGATGCATGTCATTATTATTTTAAAGAGACAAACCGCAGGATGACATTTGAATACAGCCTTGTGGCAGGGGTTAATGACCAGCCAGTTCATGCAGAAGAATTAGCAGGCAGATTGAAAGGTTTTCCATGTCATGTAAACCTGATTCCAGTTAATCCGATCAAAGAGCGTGATTTTAAGCAATCTATGCCGAAATCCGTTA
>OFSD01002315.1_pt1 | contig 12254 bp, 17 predicted proteins | sample 1543191 | NCBI WGS metagenome assembly OFSD01 (sample SAMN04209221, study PRJEB22552) | human gut metagenome | biome: gut; material: feces | host: Homo sapiens | place: USA: Oklahoma
GTATACCGAATATCCGGCAGCAGTGCAGGGATGGGCACAGCAGGCTTTGCCGGGAGGGGGAAGTGGTATTGAGAGTGGTAATTCTTCAATTCATTACGGAGAATTAGATTCATTAGGAAGGGCAACTGGAGTTGATGCAACAATAACTGTTGATATGGTAGGAACAGGCACACCAGCAAAATCTTCAATTAAGCCAGCTGGTTTTGGGGGACAAAAAGCAGGACATGCAAGAGGACATTTGTTGGGAAATCAGTTAGGAGGAGCAGGTGATGACCCAAGAAATTTAACAACATTATTTCAAAATCCAGTTAATCATCCAGTTATGAGTTCAGTGGAAGGCTCTGTAAGAAAAGCAGTTGAAGCAGGCGAAGTAGTACAATACTCAGTTAAACCCATCTATGAGGGGAATACTTTGATTCCATCTGGTGTAACCATAAAAGCAGAAGGAGATAAAGGATTTTATATTTATCAAACAATATTAAATAGAAAGTAGGATTTATAATGTTAGAGAAATTAGAAAAAATTCTATCAATTGAAAAAAAAGAACACCAATATGATTGGGAAAAAGTTGAAGACTCATATGAAATTAAATTTCCAAATGATTACAAATCTTTTATTGAGTATTATGGTGAGGGTGGAATAAATGAGTTTTTATGGATTTTATCACCATTTTCCGAATATGAAAATTTGAATACAATTTTTAAATTTAATGAGATGAGGGAAGCATATGAAATAATGAAGATTGATTTTCCTAAAATGTGTGAATTTGAATTTTGGAGAAATGGTAAAGGTATTTTTCCATGGGGAATCACAGATAATGGTGATGAATTATTTTGGAATTATAAAGATGATTCTGTTGAGATTGTCATTTTCTCGTCTAGATATTCTGAGAAACAGATTTTTTCATGTAGTATGTCGGAATTTCTTGTAGACTTACTTGAAAAGAAAAAGGAATGTAGTATTTTCCCCAATGATTTTATCAGACAAGAAAATTATTATGAATTATAATTCTTTAAAGCACAAAAACAGAGGTTTGCAATATAGCCTCTGTTTTTATGTAAGATTTTTCTTTGAATAGTACACACAATTTTCTGTTGGAATGTAATAAAATTTTTAAGGCGGTATTTTTGATATAAAAATTGGTCAAAAAAGCGGTAATTTAGTGCCTGATTTTCTTCAAAGAAGCGGTATAGTTCGAATATGAAAAAGACATTATTAGCTTAGTTTCTTAGACAATTCCTAATATTTTCACGTAATCAAGTTTCACTTCAAGATGAATTATGACATTCGTAAGACAGGTTACTGACAATTGCCATGGAAAAAATTCTTGATTTTCAGACACGGGAAATACCGGGGGAGCATGCCAGAGGAAATTTTCGGCTTCTGCTGTCAGAAAATGAGACAGGCATAAACGGCATGAATGCGCCCATTCAGCTTTGTGGACATGGAAATACCGCAGGAGCGTTGTTCTGCGGATATCAGGAAAAGGTGGAAATCAAAGAAGAAGGCAGATACAGGATTGCAGATGTACAGGCTGTATCTGGAACAATTCTGTTAGACCAGAAAAAATGCAACCGGGTATTTCAGAAAAAAGCACAGACATATATGGGGATTGCCAATACCGTAACAGCAGACACCGAGCACAGCGCCTGTATATTGCCTGGCAGTGATATGCAGACAGGGGGAACGTTGATACAGTATCAGGAAACGGACTGGAACTTCCTGAAAAGAATGGCATCCTAGCTTGGACTTCCGTTAGTGCCAGACATCAGCTATTATTATCCCCGTTTTTACCTTGGTCTGCCGGAAGGGGAGAAAAAGGAACTGGGAGAAATCCTGTCCTGCGATATCTGCTTTGACGGGCGTTATTATGCGGTCAGCGGGAGATGTACCGTTGATAGAAAGGATTTCATCTGCTATGATGTGGTCACGGGGACAAGGCTGTCGTTAGGTGACAGGGTCACATACGAAGGCAGGGAGCTGACGGTTTCCCGGAAAAAAACAGAACTGGTACGAGGGGAGGTCATATTTACATACCGTCTTGCGGGAAGCAGCTATACGTGGGTTCCATGGGAGGATAACCTGGATTATACGGGAATGTCATTTGTTGGAGCCATAGTCGGAACGCAGGGGGAGCAGGTGGAAGTAGCGTTTGACATTGATCAGACAGCGGCAGGCGGAAATCGCTACGGATTTGCCCCGGCGACGGGAAACCTGATGTACTGTATGCCGCAGAAGGGAACAAAAACATCATTATATATAGGAAATGGAAATGAGGCGCAGGGAATAGCGACAGGGTGTATCCGTACTAATGGAAGCACCTGTGAGGGGACTACCATAGAAAGCAATGGCGGGCTTGTTCTGATGGCAAAAGAAGGAATCCGGCTGGAGAGCATGACAGGGATTGCCATGCAGGGAATGTCGGATATCATGGCATTGTATGCAGAAGGGGCATCCAGTCTTTGTGTGAACGGCAGTGTGGATATGCTGGGCAGGCTGGCAGGAATATCAGCCAGTAAGTATACGGGGTATCCGCCCTATGATGATGCACCTAAGGAGGGTGAATTTGACTGGGAAGGATTTACGAGAAACCTTGCAATCGGTCTTGGAGTAGTTGCAGTATGTGCCATTGGTGCCGCAATTAGTATAGCAACGCTTGGTGCTGGAAGTATTTTAGCCGGGGCGTTTATAGGTGCGGGTATTGGTGCATTATCTACGACAGCGATGAAAGAAGGAGAGGAGATTTCGACTGGAAATGTCCGAAGTGCAGGTGAAAGACTTGCGTATGCAGTCTTTGATGACAGTATGTCATGGGATGAGAAGTGGGCATATGCTTTTGATCCAGGACAGATGGTGGCAGATTTTGTAACAGGTGTTGTCATAGGAGAAATCCTTGATGGGATAATGGCAGCAATACAGAATAAGTTAAGAAGTATTTTTGCAAATTATGATGCTGCGATGCGTGAGGCTTTTGAGAGTGGTAATTACTCTAGCTTAAGAGAGCTTGATGTTACCAGAAGAAGTTGCCAGGTATGACGAGCATTGGCTTGATGTTGCAGAAAAGATAAGTAATGAGGCTCTTGATAATCAAATTGATTTTATTAAAAATGGTGGAATAACTAAGCCGGGAGGTGGTGCATATAAACCTGCGAAGATAAGTGCTGCTGTAGATTTAAATACTGGTGATATATATTTTGGATATAACGGTGCTAATAAGTTTAATCCTTCAATTCAAGAAATACATCCAGATTTACAACAAAGAATAAATAGAACTATGAGTCTGGCAGGAAATTCAATTGATAATGAATATGCAAGTAGAATGAGCTTTGAAAAGTGGAGTGTAGATAATTGTGCAGAAATATATTCTGTAAACAATGCATTACAAAATCAAGCAACGTTAGATAATATTTTTATTAATACAAAATATTTTAAAGATGGAAAATACGCTTTGCCGTGTCGAAATTGCCAAGTGACATTTGAAGGATGTTTATTCCCAAAACAATAGGAATGTTAATATTATGGAAAAAGTGACAGAGGAGAGACTAGTAAAAGCTGGTTGGGATGAAAAAAGAACAATAGATATATCTAATATTAAAGATGTGTATCAGAAGCTTGGGCTTGTCATGCCGATGAATGTAGAAAAATTTTTGACGGTATACGGTATGCTTGTTTTTGAAGATGATGAAAGAAAAGAAAATTTGGAGTTTATCCCAGAAAAAGCACTGGGATGCAATTTGGATCAAGTATATTTTGAAGAGTTACTGGAAGAATATGATATTAATGAAATAGTATATCCTATAGGGGTTGCGTGTAGAGGAAATTTAATGGTGTTAATGACGGAACAAGATGTGTTTTATTGTTATACAGATGGGTATTTAGAAAAAGCAGGAGAGAATGTTGAACAAATGCTTGACTGTTTAGTAGGAGAATGCAATGAGGCAGTAGTAATAAGTTAAAGATGTATCAGCGGTATTTTTAAGGCTCTTTGCTTGGTGCTGGAAGTATTTTAGCCGGGGCGTTTATAGGTGCGGGTATTGGTGCATTATCTACGACAGCGATGAAAGAAGGAGAGGAGATTTCGACTGGAAATGTCCGAAGTGCAGGTGAAAGACTTGCGTATGCAGTCTTTGATGACAGTATGTCATGGGATGAGAAGTGGGCATATGCTTTTGATCCAGGACAGATGGTGGCAGATTTTGTAACAGGTGTTGTCATAGGAGAAATCCTTGATGGGATAATGGCAGCAATACAGAATAAGTTAAGAAGTATTTTTGCAAATTATGATGCTGCGATGCGTGAGGCTTTTGAGAGTGGTACAGAGGCAGACTTATTCTTACCAGATGAATTCTATAATAAGAATTTGCCAAATCAAGTAGCACCAGGAACCAAGTATTTACCGAAGTATGATGAACTTGGCAATGTTAAACATATAAAAATGTATGATGACTGTGGACGAGAAATTGGTTGGGGAGATTATACTAATCATGGGTATGGAGACATAAACTCTCCTCATTATCATACTACTCCACATTGGCATGAAAAAATATATAATGCGCAGTATCCAGATGGAATAAAAATAAACCATAGAACAGATGTTAATACACCCTTGGGAGATAAGTGATGAAAGAAATTATATATGAAGATTGTAATAATAATATTCAATTTATTAAGGAGATGTTTCTCAAGATTGGCTTAATGGTTAAAGAAGAGTTGATGTGGAATATTTCGAATTTTGATTCAGTTCCGGTCAATTCAGAAGATTATAGTGGTGTTGGAAGAACTGTTAATGACAGTAGGCAGAGAGTTTATCTATTTCAACAAAGAATTTTGAATGAACATACTGTAGTAATCGGACATAAAGAATTATTAAATCTGTTTGGTGATATTAGAACGATATATGAAGCTGTATTTGTTGCTACAATAGATGGTTGCCAAAGTGAAATCTCAATTTTTGATGGAGATATTATAAGCATACAAGGCAATATCGAAGATTTTTTATAGTCGCAAAGGGGGTATAAGGTGGATGAAAAGTTCTCGTAATACCTAAACAAAAACACAGAATCGGGAATGTTTTATTGGCGACAGCCGCCATGGAACATTCTCGATTTTTTGATACACGGCAATTCCGATAAAACTGTCCCGAAGCATAACAAATTCCTGAACAGCAGAGAAAGTTGATTTGCCTGTCTAAAAAATGAATTTGTGCATATTTACGGTTTTTTCTCTGTTTTTGGTCTATGGCATAAAGCCAATTCTGTCTTCACATCGCCAAAGTTTCCTCCGATTTTTCAAAACAAAAATTTTGACTTGCAACTGTTCTTTTTCAGAGTTAACATCACACACCACGAAGGAGATTTCTTCTGCTTCGTGTCCTGTGTTCTGCAGGGTATCCTTAAATCCAAAAACCAAGAAATGGATTGGCTGTGCCACCCGTGCCGACTCCGTTGCCCAATGCGTAGCAAGAGTTGCTATCAATGAATTGAATAAGTTACCCGATGCCATGTCGGAGGATATGTATTGGACTTTGAGTCAGCTTGTCAACAGACGGGCGAATTTAAAGACACATCATATCCGTCTGAAGAACCAACTGCATGAGCAGGTCTGCGTAGCGTATCCAAGCTACAAGCAATTTTTTCAGGATATTGGCAGACCAACAGCACTTTATTTTTGGGAGCATTATCCTTCTCCACGATTGTTGCGAGGTAAGACTGTTGAAGAACTTGCAGAGGAATTAATTCCGGTCAGCCACAATCAGTTTTCTACACGGAAGTGTCAGATAATACTGGATGCAGTGAAAGCAGATGGAGACACCACAAGGGATTATCAGCCGGAGCGTGATGAAATAACAAGAGGTTTAGTTAAGGATGTTCGGCACTATGTTGAACAATTGGAAGCAGTTGATAAATCTATTGCTGACTTTCTTCCAAGATTTGAGTGTCCCCTAAACACCATCCAAGGTGTCAGCGATACCACTGTTGCGAAGCTGCTTTCAGAGATTGGAGACATCAGAAGGTTCCCTAATGCGGATAAGGTAGCCAACTATGCAGGCATTGCACCTGTGAACTTTTCATCCGCAGGGAAAGGCGACGACAAACATTCCAAACAGGGCAACAGAAGATTGCAGGGAACCATCTATTTTCTTGCCATTCAGATGATTCAGTTATCATCCAAAGGCCTGCCGAGAAATCCAGCCTTTTATGCGTACTATCAGAGGCAGTTGGCAAGAGGGAAGACCAAGCCACAGGCGTTGATATTGATTTCCCGTAGGTTAATCAGTATCATTTATGGCATGTTGAAAAATAAGACCGAGTATGTCATGCCAAAAGTGCAGGACAACTTGGGTTAATAGCATTTTTTTTAGTAACGACAGAGAAAATATGGTAAAATTTTAGGCAGTGAAAACCATTGCTTTGGAGAGTGTTGATTTTTTTCAAAAGGAATGGAAATGCTTGGAAAAACATGAAGGTTCAGATTCGATGTCAAGGGTGGCTCAGTATCTGGTGTCTATACAGATAAAATCAAGTGGGGTATACATGAGATTGATGTGCGACCAGATGGAAACGGATTTTGGGGACAAAGAATAAGACAAAACAATCCTAGAGTAGATGGATATGAGTTAAAGATAAATCCTCAAAATGAGAGTTATTACTTACCGCATCCTGAAGGAGGATATGTTCAGTTTGAAAATATGATTAATTCTACTGTGCAAGATGGTAAACTTGTTATGCAGCAAAAATCGTTTTATCATGTTAATGATATGCCTGATTTTGCAAAGAATAAGGTACTAGAAGAAGCAAGAAGACAAATAGATGCGGCAGGTGCGGCAGATTATAAGGTCGAATGGCTTGTATCAGATGAAAGTGCCGTAAATCAGTTAACGGAATTTTTCAAAGAGCATAATGTGGATATAATCGTTACATTTTATCCAGAATAGGAGAATTTATGGAAATAATAAAATGCAAAGTCGAAGAGATAATAGTTAAAGTAGGGTATTCATACAAAGAAAAATATTCAGATAAGCAACTAAATATTTTACTTAATTACTGGTATTTTTTCGATGAAAAAGAAAAGGAAATTCAAGAACTATTAGGAGTATCATTAGAGAGCATTCTGTATAGCAAATATTATTGGTGTACACAATATAAAAACAGATACAATGAGTTATATGGAAAAGATGTGGGTATAGATCAGCAACAGTATAAAATCATCGAAGAAATGACGCAACGAATAAATGATGTGGATTGGAGTTTTATTCAGATGATAGAAGAAGGAAAAAACAATTAAAGAATCTAAAATATTTACAGCAGCGTGGATTGCCATTATATCCTAGTCAAGGTGCAACTGTAGATTTGTGGCAACGTAGCTTAGAGAGGATTCAATAAATGGACGAAAATAAAATTGTAAATGTAAAAGCATTATTGTACGATGCTGATACCGATGAAGTAAAAAGAATTATTTCTCAAACGGAAGATCAAGAAATTTTATATGTCTATGCTTATAATTATAATTGGGATAATGGTTTTGATATTCCACAAACGGTTTTAGATAATAAAAAATGTGATTTAAGTATAGCATTATTAATTTTTTATAGGGCTGATGGATTAAGTTATTTAGAAGACAAAACTGATAATGCTAATTTACCACAATGGTATTCTTTTATAAAAAGATTATATGATTCAATATTAACAGGAGAATATCAAAGCGGAGAAATTGAATTTAAAGTACCATTGTCAAAAGTTCAGCTCTTTAAATTGAAAAAAGTAATAGCAGAGGAAGAAAATATTTTCACTGAAAATATTGAAGGAAAATGCTTGGATATTAATTTATAGTGTTAAATGATGAGTATATGGAAAATCGTGGCAAATATAAAGATAGGATAGATACAGAGTTGGATATTTATTTTGACGGGAATTATGAAGTGGCTGGTGGACTTGGGAGCACCATTGTCGTGGACGAATGGGAGAAGTATGAGAAAAATTAAAAAACTAAAACGAATATCTATAATGTTGTTATGTGCAGTATTGCTTCATGGAGGATGCGGGTCTCGTACAACAGAAGAAACAGAAAAAGTCGATACAACGGAGAATTTTGATCTGATAGGAACGGAGGGCTGGGAGTATCAGGGAGAAAAGAAACAGTATATTTATGGAGAATGGACAGTCACCGGTGTCAGAAAGGGGGATACCTGGGATGAGACGGATGAACGGGTGGGTGCTGTGTATGAGCTGTTACCGGAGAGCTGTTCCTACAAAAGCAGCACGGAATCGTACTCACTAAAATTAGAAGGGTACTCTGCATCGTTGATTTCAGCACGAGAGTATGATATAGCCGGAATGCTGCCGCAGGACACGAACTATTGTCTGGAGTTCAGTGAGGTGGAGATGGGAAGAAAGTATGGTGGGATAAAGAGTGCATTTACGGTATTGATTTTAATTGGGGAAAATGAAATCATAGGACGGGAAGATGGAAACTGGTGTCGTCTGGAAAAAACAACCGACTATAATGATATGCCAGAAGGAAAAGACTTTCTGATACCAATTAGCGGTATTTGGAATGGAGAGTGGGAGGTCACAGAGATTCTGAAAGAGGATGGTGATGATGCAGAGCAGTATATAGGAGCAGATTTTTCCACATGGTTTCAAGAGATACTGGAGGAAAAGTTTTGTAACTTTTATATTGTTTCCACAAGGGAGCCGTCCATAAAACAACTGGTAAAGGCAATGGGGCTGGAGAAAGAAACATTTGTAGGTTTTTATGAATTTTCAGATGATTTTTACTGGGATAAAATGATTGTAAAAGATGAGATGACAGCAGTACTGGTAAAGGATGGAAACTACCTGTGGGCAAGGCGGACATCCAAGAGGGATCAGTATGGGGTGTATCTGGATGCCTATATGGAGGATTATCTGAATGATGGTGATTTGATGAGAACGGAAGCAGCGAATGAGGAGAAGGTGCATCAGGAACAGGACGCGGAAAACATGGATGGTTGGGAAAACAAGGGGAAAAGACAGCAGTATATATGGGGAGTCTGGCAGATTACAGGTATCAGAGAAGGAGATACTTGGGATGAGACGGATGAACTGGTAGGCGCTGTGTATGAAATGTTGCCGGAAAGCTGTTCCTATAAAAGCAAAACGTGGTCATATACCGTAGAGTTGGGTGGGTATGAAGCCTCTCCAATTGTTCGGTGGTTTGAATATAATATAGGAAATATGCTGCCGACGCCGGCGGGGTATTACCTGTCGTTTGGTGAGGTAAAGCCTGGTGAGGAGTATGCCAGATCACGCAGTGCCTTTTCTCCATGTATATTGACAGATGAAAAAGAGATGTTAGCCTTTTGGGGGAGAAGAGTATACCGCATGGAGAAGGTGGTGGATTATGATGATATCGTAGAAGGAAAAGATTTCTTTAGAGCAGACTATGGGCTTTGGAGCGGGGAATGGGTGGTTACGGAAGTTCTAAAATCAGAGCAACACGACGCAGAAGAATATATCGGAATGAACTTTTCCACAATGGAGGATAATGAGATCTGCGATTTTTATCTTGTGGATATAGGGGAAAAATCAATAGAGAAGCTTGTAGAGGCAATGGGTCTGGAAAATGAATTTTTTGTAGTTTTCTATGAATTTTCAGAGGATTGTTTTTGGGATAAAATGATTTTAAAGGATGAAATGACTGTGGTGCTGGTAAAAGATAATAATTATTTTTGGGCAAAGCGGATGTCTGAAAAAGATCCGGCAGGACTGTATGGATCATATTTTTGAGTTAATTAAGGTGCAAAGGTAGGGAATAGACATGAAAAAACATATCGCCTTAGGTATTTGTGTGCTTATTTTTTTGATTATTGGAGGCTGTAGCTTCATAATGCCGCAGTCTGGAGAAAACGGATATAATCATTTTTGGGGAAACGGAGACAGCTTCCGGGGAGTATTTACATATTACAAAGACGGGGAAGAAAGCCCTGTGACAGAGGAAGTAACTGTAAATTTTTCTAAAGTGAAGGGATATGGGGAAGGTATCTTGTATGCAATGACTCTGGAGGAGATGTCAGAGAAACAGTTTCCGGATTATGTTTTAGAACGGCTGCCGGTATATCTCTATGTACAAGAAGATAAAATATATCGGATTTTTTTGGCTGTTCTGTCTGAAGAAGATGCAAAGGAGATAGAAGGTGAAGCTCAATTGTTTTCGGATGAGCGGATTGGTACTATGGTAGTCTGTCAGGAGCAGGAGAAGGAGGAAACAGTAGAAGAAAGTGAAAGAGGAGAAATCCATACGATTCTAAGGGAGAGGGATATATGCAAGTCAAATTTTGCGAATGTAAATGAATATGGGAATCGGACCGGATACTGGGAGAACTTTTCTTGGGAAAAGGATACGGGACTGGTGGGTTATCGGAGCGGTTATAGGGAAGGGGCAGATTTGATCGAAATAAGCAGGTGTGATGGGGGAGAGATTTCAGGTACAGAGAAAGATGGTAAAAATGTCTCCGAAAATGAGAATATCACATTCCGGGTTTTGGATGGAAAAGAAATTTCGGTTAGCAGAGACAGGCTGAGGGATACGGAAAGAATTAACAACCGGTGGAGTTTGGAAGAGACAGATGCTATGATAGCTCCGCTAAAAGGAACATGGACGACGGATACATATATGGGCTATGCTCTCCCGTATAATCTGCGCAAGTTTGAGCCAGATACTTATGCAGACGAGGAAGCACGGGAAACGTTTTTCGGGGAATATCACGAGGCGGTTCGAGCAGCAGAGGAGAGTCCTGTACCGGATATCAGCGTTGAAGTACAACCGGTGGAAGAATATGAAGATGGATACACAATCCGTGTCAATGGCTATGAAAGCCCGTTTTCTATCATTTTAAGCACAGAAAGAATAAATGACGAGTATCCCATTTACAGTGATACAACGACACTGTCGGAAAGTTTTTTTGTGGAATACCCAGTTGTCTATATAAAATTGTTTGCCAAATTTAAAGACGGAGAAAGCGACAGATATAATCCAGCGACAGTGATTGTATCTGCGGATGGACAGGTACTGCTGCTGATGGAGGGCGCATTCTACTCATTGGAGAGAAGATAGGTGTATGGGATTTTCTGGGAACGATGTCTGAAATCAATGAAGTATATTCAGAACAGAACAAACTGGTGCTGGGTGGCGGCCTGTAAAGTTGTCGGAGAGCAGTATAAGAAAAATTTTACGGAATTTGCGTTTACACTGGAAAGTCCGGAGACGGAGGTAGCGGTCAGCAATCTGGATGGACTGCGTACAGATATTGTAAAAAGAAGAAATGGAATATATTTTGTGGATGCGTGGCAGTCAGCTATTGCTAAGAATGCAGACTTTCTGCACGGAGGTTTGGAGGGAAATTTTCCGGGAAATGATCAGATGAAGATGCGAGGCTTAAAGAAGAGAAAAGGCGTTAACGTCTCCTCTTTTACCTGATAACTCTTAATTATCGTTACCATATTAAAAAATGAACCTAGATTATTCACGGATCAGCCGTGAATAATCTAGGTTCATTTTAAAGTGATGTCTCCATACAACATACTCTAAGACATCAAAAGTGGCAGAATCCAAGTAAAATCAATGGATTCTGCCACTATACTTTTCTTTAAGTGTCAAAGACGGGATTATAGCATAGCAAAAAGTAAAAAGCAAACATATATTCCAAAAATATGTTCGATTTTAAACTTGACAGAAGAATACATGTTCGATATAATACAAGCAGAAAGAACAAATGTTCCCGAACAGATTTTCTTATGTGAGGTGTGTTATGAGAGTACAGAAGAGTGTATACCATATGACGGACAGAGAGTTAAGATTATATAAGAGACAGTTAAGAAGGAGGCTGCAGATGCAGCGCAGGATCCTTACCATGATTGCTACGGTCTGTGTGATTATTTTCTGTGCGGTATCCTATCAGGGAATCCGTTCTCTGGCAAGCTCCGGGGAAGAACAGGTAAAGTTCAAATACTATACTCAGGTGACGCTAGCTTACGGAGAGACCTTATGGGATCTGTCCGAGGATTATATTGATTATGAAGAGTATAAGGATAAGAAGGAATATATAGATGAGGTACAGAGCATCAACCATCTGGCGGAAGAGGACAGCATCTGCGCCGGACAGACGTTGATCGTACCTTATTATTCTTATGAGTTTGTAAAGTGATAAGAAAGAGTATGATAAATGGAAAGTTAGTAAAGAAATGCTATCAAATCCCCGTAGCCCTTGGCAAGGT
>OFSD01002319.1_pt1 | contig 12240 bp, 10 predicted proteins | sample 1543191 | NCBI WGS metagenome assembly OFSD01 (sample SAMN04209221, study PRJEB22552) | human gut metagenome | biome: gut; material: feces | host: Homo sapiens | place: USA: Oklahoma
GGGGAGTCGGAACACCCCTCCCTGCCTCTGGCCCAGCGGAGCGTCCCTGCACGCTGAAGGCAGGCAGAAAGTCACCCCGCAAAGCGCACACTTTTCTGGTTCTCTTTTGGTGTCAAAAGAGAACATCCCCGGGCAGCAGTGTTTTAGTTTCCTCCTTTTTCAGCCATTCGCGCAGTTTTAACCCCCATTCGCGCAGAATTTCTTTTGTTTTTGCCTAGTTTATGGTATATTTATGGTAATGACACCCTTGTACAAAGACCACACGAAAGGAGCGAAACTTTATGAAAGCCAAACGCATTGTAAGCATCCTGCTTACCGGCAGTATGCTGCTGTCCCTGCTGCCGGTGTCTGCACTGGCAGCTACCCCGGCGTTCGATGCACCCGCCCAGACCACGGCCAAAAAGGCTGCACCCCTTGTACAGGAGGCCGACGCCTCCCGCAGCACCGAGGAGGAAGCCGCCACCCGCAGCAGCCGTGATCTGGACGCAGAAAACGGCACCGCCGAAAGCTTTACCATCCAGCTGAATGCCGAAGGCAAGCCCGCAGACAGCGGCGACGATGGCAATTGGTACTACGATCCAAGTTCCGGCGGTCGGCTGTACCTGTACAATGGCGGCTGTACCCTGAAGCCCTCTTCGGAATCCGGGGCTGAAAGCGCCCTGCAAGGGGTAGAGCTGATCATCAACCAAGACGCCGACTTTGCCGACGGCACCGTTGGCTGTTGGACTAACAATGCCGGCACTATCTCCGGTGGCACCTTCCAAAAAGCGGTGCACAACGATGCCACCCCCAACAATCAGGGGTTCATCCTTGACGGCATCTTCAAAGAACAGGTACACAACTGGGGCACCATCTCCGGTGGCATCTTCCAAGGGGAGGTGCACAACTGGGGCACCATCTCCGGCGGCACCTTTGAGGAAGTTGTCGAGATGAACGAGTCCCCCGAAGGGGCCAAAATTGAGGGTGGAACCTTTAAAAAGGGTATAGAGCTCAATGCGTACTTCCCCACCATCACCATCAAAGACGGCCTGTTTGACGGCGAGGTTTCTGCCGCAGAAGGTTACTCCGGCACGCTTAGCATCAGCGGCGGCTACTTTGTGAACAAACCCTCTCTGCCGGTAGGCAGCGACACCCGCTTTACCACGGTGAGCGATCAGTCATACAGAACCTTCCAAGTGCCTGTAAATGGAGACTGGTCTGAAAGCGGCTACAACAAACTTTATGTTCCCAACGGATCACCTGCGCAGCCCAACACCATTACCGTAAAGACTCATACCAAACTACTCTATTACCTTGCAGACGGTGAACAGTTCCCCGTACCTGACAGCGACAGTGACAGCTATGTTTACAAGATTCCTGTGCAGAACTATGAAAAGATCGTTCTGGTGACCGAGGAGCCTTCGGCACCCCCAACGGACGACCCCGGCGAGCTTGACCCGGCGTTCTCCTCCGGCGCAGCCGCACTTGGCATCGTGCTGGGCACTGCGGGTCTGGGTTATGTCGCTTATATCAACGGCACTTCCCTGTATCTGCACTATGCGCTGCCGGACGGCTTTATCCCCTCCACCCGGCAGGAGCTGGCAAACGTCCTGTGGACGACTGCCGGCAAGCCCGACCCTGTAAGCACCGCACTGTATACCGATATCCCCGCTGACAACATCGAGCAGCAGAAGGCCGCCCGCTGGTGCGTGGAGCAAGGTCTGCTCTCCGACTACGGCGCAACCTTCGGCCCGGACACCAAGGTGACCAACGCCCGCATCATCCGCGCATGGAACAGCCTGAAAAAGGTGCCTGTGCCCATCACAAACTAATCATCCTCACATTCATCCTTTCATGTACACCGCCGCCCGGCTTGTCTCCACAGGCCGGGCGGCGGTGTTTTCACTCCTCCATCTGCTTTGCCAGAAAGGCCGCTGCCACTGCCACCGCCTTGCACTGGGCGTCCTCCGGGCAGGCGGCGCGGTCCTCGGTCAACAGACCCACCGCGCCGGTCACGTCCCCGCCCGCCAGTACCGGTGCGGCGCATAGCAGCACCCGGGGTGCGCCCTCGCAGGGCAGCAGGGTCTTTTCCGGGTTGCCGGAGCTCTGGTAGGGCTTGCGGGCGTCCATCAGCTTTTCCAGCGGCTGGCTGATGCTGCGGTCGGTCAGCTCCCGCCGCCCGCTGCCGCTGACCGCCAGAATGCGGTCCCTGTCGCACACAAAGGCGGTCAGTGCAAACTGGCGGCTGAGCACCTCTGCCAGCTGGGCGGCAAGGGTGTTCACCTCGCCCATGGGCGAGTACTTTTTAAAGATCACTTCCCCATCGCCGGTGGTAAAGATCTCCAGCGGGTCGCCCCGCCGGATGCGCTGGGTGCGGCGGATCTCCTTGGGGATCACCACCCTGCCAAGCTCGTCGATGCGGCGCACGATACCGGTTGCTTTCATTATTTTGCCCTCCTTGCGGTTTCCTTTGTATGTAGTATCTGTCAGCGGCGGCAAATTATACCGGCAGCGCATTTTTTGCTTTGCCCGCCGCATTGCGTTCCGGGCGGGGTTCTGCTACAATAAATAGGAATAAACCCAAAGAAAGCAGGTGTCCGCATGGCACACATCCTTATTCTGGGCGGCGGTGCCGCCGGACTGGCCGCTGCGCTGGCGGCTGCACAGGCCGCACCCGCTGCCCGCGTCACGGTGCTGGAGCGCAACCCCAAGGTGGGCAAAAAGCTGCTGGCTACCGGCAACGGCCGCTGCAATCTGGACAACACCGCCATTGCGCCGGAAAAGTACTTCACCGCCGACCCCGCCGCGCTGCGGCCCCTGCTGGCGGCGGTGGATGCCGCCGCGCCGCTGGCGTGGTTTGAGCAGCTGGGGCTGTACACCCGCACCGATGAGGCCGGGCGGGTGTACCCCTATTCCAATCAGGCGGCAGACGTGCTGGCGCTGCTGGAGCTGCATTTGCAGCGGCACACCGTACAGCTGCGCCCCGGCTGCACGGTAAGCACCCTGCGCCAGAGCAAGGGCGGCTACGCGGTGCAGTTTACGAACGCCGAGGGCGGCACCGAAAACCTGCGGGCAGATGCCGTCATTTGCGCCATGGGCGGCGCCGCCGGGCCGCAGTTCGGCACGGACGGCTTCGGCACCCGCTTTGCCGCCGACTGCGGCGGGCAGATGCGCCCCCTTTACCCCTGCCTGACCGCCCTGCAATGTGCAAAGCCGAACAAAAGCCTTGCAGGCATCCGCGCCAAAGCTGCCGCCCGCCTGCTGGACGGCGACCGGGTATTGGCTGAAGAGATGGGCGAAGTACAGTTTACCGACTACGGGCTTTCCGGCATCTGCATCATGCAGCTGTCCGGCCTGCTTGCCCCCGGGCGCAGCCCGAAGCACCCGGCGGTGGAGCTTGATCTCTTCCCCGCTGTGCCGGAGACAGAACTTGCCGCCCTGTTTGCGGCGCGGACGCCGCTTTTAGCCGAGGACACGGCGGCGGCGTTCTGGCTGGGGCTTTTGCACGGCAAGCTGGGCCGCGCCCTCTGGGCTGCTGCCGCCCTGCCGGATACCGCCCCCCACGCCCTGCCCGCAGGCAGCTGGCAGAAGCTTGCCCACACCGCCAAGCACTGGCGGTTCGAGGGGCTTACCCCCTGCGGCTGGCGGCAGGCGCAGACCACCGGCGGCGGGCTTGCCCTGACCGAGGTGGAACCGACCTTCCAGTTCAAGGGCTGTCCGGGGCTGTACTTCGTGGGGGAAACGCTGGACTGCGCCGGAAGCTGCGGCGGCTTCAACCTGCACTGGGCGTTCGGCAGCGGCCTTGCCGCCGGGCGGGACGCCGCAAAGCACCTTTGCAGCCGAAAACGGTAACAAAAAAGGGATCCTGAAACGCCAGCTGGCGCTTCAGGATCCCTTTTTATTTTTACTCGCCCTTGGAAAGCAGCTTTGCACGCTCCAGTGCGGGGCGCAGTGCCAGATACAGCACCACGGCGCAGGCAGTGGAAGCCACACTGTTCACAAAGGTGACGCCGCCGGCGATCTTGGTCAGCGCCTGTGCCACGGTGTACTCCTGTCCAAAGATGTACACGTTGCGGAAGTAGCCAAGGAAGGGGTCGGTGAACACGTTCAGCAGCAGACCGGAACCCGCAGAGACGATCACCTTGACCAGATACCCGGCGCTGTGACGATCCTGATCCCGCAGCTTGAACACCTTATGTGCCACGGCACCGCAGGTGATGCCAATGATGAACTTGAGCACGAAGGTGGTAATGGCGTAGCCCGGGTCACCGGCAAGGATATCCGCCAGTGCCAGACCGATGGCACCCGCCAGACCGCCGGATACACCGTCCAGCAGCAGCGCCGTCAGGGCGGTAAAGGTGTTGCCCAGATGGAACGAAGAACCGCCGTAGAACGGGATGCGGAAGAACAGGTAAGCTACAAGGCTCAGCGCAGCCATCACGCCGGTAAGCGCCAGTTCGTGCACCGTAAAGCGGCGCTTGTACAGCACACTGAAAAACAGGATCAGGATAACGACGACTGCCAGCAGCAGCCACATTGCAGTAGTAGACATGATACTTTCCCTCCAATCGCGCCGATAACCCCACAAAACCACTTGACATTTGGGTGTCCGGCGGGTATGCTCCTATTATACGCAGAACTGACCCCATGAAAATACCCAGAATAAAGTTTTTTTATGGGGTCAGTTTGACGCAATACCCAGACAGGAGGGACATTCTATGGTACATCTGACCACGGCACTGGACCCGGCTTCGGCGGTGCCGCTGTACGAGCAGCTCTACCGCAGCCTTGCCGCCGAGATGCGGGCGGGCACCCTGACGGCGGGCACCCGGATGCCCGGCAAGCGGCGGCTGGCGGCGGAGCTGTCGGTCTCGGTGAACACGGTGGACACCGCCTACCAGATGCTGGCAGCCGAGGGCTACCTGACCGCCCGGGAGCGCAGCGGCTTCACGGTGCAGGAGTATCTTGCCCTGCCGCAGGGGGTGCAGCCGCCCGCCGCGCCCTCTGCGCCGGTGGCAGTGCACCCCGCCGATGCTGCCCCGCCGGTGCAGTTCGATTTATCCACCCGGGGCGTGGACCCGGGGCTGTTCCCCTTCCGCACATGGGCGCGGCTGCAAAAGGAACTGCTCTATTCCGCGCCGGAACTGCTCACTCCCGGGGATGCCCGGGGCGATGCCGCTCTGCGGCAGGCGCTGGCAGGGTATCTGGCCGAGTACCGGGGCGTGCAGTGCGACCCGGAGCAGCTGGTGGTGGGTGCAGGGCTGGAATATCTTCTAGGGCTGCTGGCACCGCTGCTGCCCGGCCCTGCCGCCGTGGAGACTCCCGGCTACCCCCGCGCCCGGCAGGTGCTGGAAAACAACGGCGTGCCCTGCCGCTGCCTGCCGGTGGACGCGGACGGCCTGTCCCTGACGGCTCTTTCCGCCAGCGATGCGGCGGTGTGCTACGTCACTCCCAGCCACCAGTTCCCCACCGGGGTCACCATGCCCGCCGGACGCCGGGCCGAGCTGCTGCACTGGGCAGCCCGCGCCCCGGGGCGGCGGTACATCATTGAGGACGACTACGACTCCGAGTTCCGCTTTGATACCCGCCCGCTGCCCAGCTTGCAGGGCATGGCGGGCGCAGACGGCCCGGTGGTGTACCTGTCCACCTGCTCCCGCAGCCTTGCCCCGGGCATCCGCATTGCCTATATGGTACTGCCCCGGCAGCTGCTGGGCGCGTGGCAGGCCAAGTACCGGCTGTACTCCGGCACGGTGGGACGGTTTGAGCAGCAGACGCTGGCGCGCTTTATCACCGGGGGCTATTTCACCCGGCACTTAGCGCGGGAACGCACCGCCTACAAAGCCCGCCGGGATGCGCTGGTGGCGGCACTGCGCACCTCCTTTGCACCGGAAGAGCTGACCCTTGCGGGGCTGCACACCGGTCTGCACCTGCTGGCACAGCTGAAAGACCCGCCGCCGGACGCCGCCCTGCGGGCTGCTGCCCGGCAGTACGGGGTGCGCTGTTCCCTGCTGAGCGACTACGACCTGACCGGCACGGCGCACTCTGCCGCCGGGACGCTGGTGCTGGGTTATGGCTCACTGCCGGACGCGGACTGCGCCGCCGCCGGGGAGAGGTTGAAAAAGCTCTGCACCGCCGCCCGGGAGGCATCGGACACCGTATAGTGTCCGCCTGCCCAGTCCCCGGGCAGGGCGTCAGCGGTGATATCCACCGGCTCGGCGCTGGTGGCTAAAAATTCCAGCGTGCGTTCCAGTGTAGCAAGGTCTACGGCGGTCAGGCTGGTCAGCAGACTGCTGCTCACCTCCCGCAGACCCTGCGGCAGGGTGGTGGGCAGCAGCTCCAGCGCCTGCCGGAAAAACGCATCCCACACCGCCGCCCGGGCGGCGGCGCTGCGCCGGGGCGAAAGAACAGTGTCGGCATCCAGCGCCGCTAAAAAGCTGTGGGCATCGGCGGCGGAGATGCCCTGCACCCCGGTGCCTTTGCCGTACCGCGCCAGCTGCTCCGGGGTGAGCGCCCCGGTAAAACCCACCCGCACTGCGCCGTACCGCGCCGCAAGCTTTGTCAGCACCGCCGGGGCGATGGCAAGATAATCGGTATCCTCCGGCAGGGCGAACACCTCGCCCAGCGCCTCCCGGCAGCGGGCGGGTCCTGCGGCGGCGTAACAGTCCGCAAGAGGGACGTTCTTGCCCCCAAAGGGCACTTCCAGCGCGGCGGGCACCGCCAGCAGATGGATACAGTTCTGCCCGGCGTTCAGGTAAGCCAGCACAAAGCCCGGGGTCTCGTCTGCCACGCACAGCAGCACGGTGCACTGGTCGGCGGCTTTGGGCAGACGGATGGGCACCCCGCTTTGGCTTTTTGCAGCCTGCCGCAGACTGCTGCGCAGCTGGGCGCGGCTGAGCAGCACTGTGCCGCCCACCAGCGGCAGCAACACCAGAAGGGACGCCAGCCGCTGCGTTTTGCGTGTTTCATGGCTCTGCCTCCTTTTTGTGCATAAAGCATAGCCCACCGGGCGACCCTTTATGCAGAAAGGCAGGGATGCTGTATGGATCAAACAGAAAACCCCAACGAAAAAGACCGTGAGGAGCAGGAGGACTTCTGGCTGACGCTGGAACCCCTTCCCGCACCCGCCCCCGAAAAGCCCTCCGCACCGCATGAGGAGTAATGGCGCTGCATAGGATACGGTAAAAAGGGGGGATGGGATGCCAGAGCGGTTCATGCGGGGAATCGAGGCCGTAAACGGCATCGTGTGGGGGCCGATGGGGCTGGGGCTGCTCTTCGGCACAGGGCTGCTGCTGACGGTGCGCACCGGGTGCTTCCAGCTCCGGCGGTGGGGCTACTGGATGCGGCACACCCTCGGTGCTATCCTGACCGACCGGAGCGTCACCGCCCATACCGCCCGCGAGGAACAGGCCATCAGCCAGTTCCAAAGCCTGTGCACCGCGCTGGCGTCCACCATCGGCACCGGCAACCTTGTGGGGGTGGCGACAGCCATCCTTTCCGGCGGGGCGGGGGCGGTGTTCTGGATGTGGGTCATGGCGCTGCTGGGCATGATGACCAGCTACGCCGAGAACGTGCTGGGCATCTACTACCGCCGCAAAGACTCGGCGGGCGGCTGGCGCGGCGGGCCGATGTACTACCTGCGGGACGGCCTTGGCGGCAAGCCGGGGCGGGTGCTGGCGGTGCTGTTTGCTGCGTTCTGCGCGCTGGCAAGCTTTGGCATCGGTAACCTGAGCCAGCTCAATTCCATCGCAGGCAATCTGCAGGCGGCTTTCGGCGTGCCGGAGGCCGTTACCGGCGCAGTGCTGGCGGCAGTATCGGCAGTGATTTTGCTGGGCGGGCTGAAGCGTGTGGCTGCGGTGGCAGAAAGGCTTGTCCCCGCCATGGCGCTGCTGTACATCGTGGGTGCGCTCACCGTGGTGGGGGTGCACATCACTGCCGTCCCGGCGGCGCTTGCCGCCATCGTAAAGGGCGCGTTCGGGCTGCGCGCCGCCGGCGGGGGCATGGTGGGCTATGGGCTGTCCCGGGCGGTCACATGGGGCTTTAAGCGGGGTGCTTTTTCCAACGAGGCCGGACTTGGCTCCTCGGTGATGGTGCACGCGGCTTCCAACGTAAAAGAGCCGGTGCAGCAGGGCATGTGGGGCATTTTTGAGGTGTTTGCGGACACCATGGTGGTGTGCACCCTGACGGCACTGGTGGTGCTGACCTCCGGCTTTGTGGATCTGGACACCGGGCGCATTGCCGCCGGGGCGGCGGGCAGTGCACTGGTGGGGCAGGCCTTTGACGCCGTGTTTGGCACGCTGGGGTCAAAGCTGATCGCCGTGTGCATCCTGCTGTTCGCCTATTCCACCGCGCTGGGCTGGAGCTGCTACGGCTGCAAAGCCGTGGAGTATCTCTTCGGCGCGGGGGCTGGGACATTTTACCGGGTGCTGTTCGTGGCGCTGATGCCGCTGGGCGCGGTGATGCGGCTGGACCTTGCATGGACGCTTTCCGACACCTTCAACGGCCTGATGATGCTGCCGAACCTCATCGGCGTGGTGGCGCTGTCCGGCACGGTGGTGAAGATCACACAGAACTACCTCGCCCGCAAGCTGCACGGCAGCTCCGCGCCGCCGCTGTTGTCTGCGGGTGAGACGATTTAAAATCGTCAGCCCCGCCCCTTGTCCCGGGGCGGGGTTTGTGCTATGCTAAGGGGTACAAGCGATTTTTTGCGCTGAGAGGAGGAGCCCCATGGCCGCCGTAAAAACACGGAATACCGCTACCCTTATGACCGAGGGCAGCATTGTAAAAAGCCTGCTGCTGTTTGCCCTGCCGCTGATCTTCGGCAACCTGCTGCAGCAGATGTATAATACCGCCGACAGTATCATCGTGGGCAATTTTGTGGGCAGCAATGCCCTTGCCGCCGTGGGCTCCAGCGGGTCGCCCATCTACCTGCTCATCGGCTTCAGTCAGGGGCTTGCCGTGGGCGCGGGCGTGGTGGTGTCGCAGTATCTGGGCGCGGGCGACCACAAGGAGACCCGCGAGGCGGTGCACACCTCCCTTGCCATTGCGGTGGTCATGGGGCTTTTGCTGACGGTGGGCGGCGTTGCCTGCGGGCGCGCTTTGCTGGTGGCCATGAACACCCCCGCCGAGGTGCTGGCGGACGCCGTGACCTATATCCGCATCTACTTTGGCGGGGTGCTGTTCAGCGTGGTGTATAACATGACCGCCGGCATCCTGAATGCCGCCGGCAACTCCCGCCGCTCGCTGGTGTATCTGGCATGGGCGTCGGTGACCAACATCGTGCTGGACTTTGTGTTCATCGTAGGGCTGCGGATGGGGGTGGCAGGCGCCGCCATCGCCACAGACCTGAGCCAGCTGGTGTCCTGCGTGCTGAGCCTGCGCTTTCTGATGAAAAGCGAGGACGCCTGCCGGGTGGAACTTTCCGCCATCCGGCTGCACCGCAAAATGGCAGGCCGCATCATCCGGGTGGGTCTGCCCACCGGCATCCAGAACATGGTCATCTCCTTTTCCAACGTGCTGGTGCAGGCCAGCGTGAACAGCTACGGTGCCGCCGCCATGGCAGGCTTTGCAGCCTACATGAAGATCGATGGCTTCAACATTCTGCCCGTCAGCAGCATCAGCATGGCCGCCACCACCTTTGTGGGGCAGAACTACGGCGCGGGGCGTCTGGACCGGGTAAAGCGCTCGGTGTGGGTCACCCTTGCCATCGGGGTCATCTACACCCTTTGCACCGGCGCAGCGCTATTGGCCGGACAGGACGCCATTCTGCACCTGTTCACCGCCGACGAGGCCGTGGTCACCTACGGCAAGCTGGCTATGCGGTGGTTCTGTCCGTTCTACTTCCTGCTCAGCATCCTGCACGGCCTTGCCGGTGCCGTGCGCGGCACGGGTGCCAGCATCCCGCCCATGGTGGTGCTGCTGGTCTCGCTGTGCCTGTTCCGGGTGGTGTGGATCCAGTTTCTGCTGCCCTTCTTCTCCGGCATCGAGGGCGTGTTCATCCTCTACCCCGTCAGCTGGGGTCTGGGCGCATTGCTCATGATCCTGTATGCGTGGAAGGGCAAGTGGATGGAGTATCATACATAACATTATTTTACAAAAAACGACCCGCCGCACTGAAAGAGATGCGGCGGGTCATTGTTTTTCAGGTACTCCTGTCGGGGCAGCTTACCATGCAAAGCCCACGGAGTCCATGTCGATCTTCTTTTCCATCAGCCCCAGACGGCTCTCGATGAAGTTGACAGCCATATCCGGCCACTGGGCGATCTGGGTGTAGTAGTCCACATAGCCCTTGGTGCCAGTGCCCAAGCCCACACCGTGGGGCGCATCAGGTGCCAGATAGAAGCTGAAGTCCGTGAAGATATTTGCGCACTCCGGCAGAGAGGGCAGCATCATCGCACTCAGGCCATCTTTCTGACCCACAACACCAAAGACCGGAGGCAGGTTGGGGTTCTTCGTGAAGTTCAGACCGGTGACGAACAGTCCGTAGATGGGGATCGCCACATTCAGGTCAGCGCTCTCATGGTCCACAGCATCGCAGACGTAGCTGGGATAGACCTTATCCGGGGTATTCGTAGTGCCGAACTGGTCGGCCACCACCTGCATCACATTCATGCCGCCGGCAGAGAAGCCCACCGCGATCATGATATCGGTCTTGCCGATGTGTTTTTCAGAGGCATTGTGGCGGATGTAGCGGATAGCACGGGCCAGATCCAGCTGCTGATCCACAGCGGCATAAGGGTTGACGCGGCGCTGCAGCACAAAGGCGTTGTAGCCGTTCTTGTTGAAGAACTCGGCCACCGGGTAGCCTTCCACCACGTTGTTGCGGTGGGTGCTGCCGCCGCCTGCAATAATGATCACGTTGCCCTTCACCTTGCCCTGATCTCGCAACAGGTACGGGTTCAGGAAGGGACGGAAGCCCTCGTTATCGTAGCAATTTTCCCAGTTGGTGGGCAGCGGAGATTCCACGGCCATCTGATCTCCCCAAATTTCCCAAACGGTGCTCTTGGGGTCCTTGATCTGGCGCAGCGCCTTGCGGGCATTGGTCAGGGCAACACACATCTCGTAGTGAGAAGCATTGATGCCGGGCACAGCTGCACCGTCCACCTTCTCGTACTGAGCGCGGGACAGCTTGTGGAACAGCACATAGAACTTGTCAAAATCACCCCGGAAAGCAGCCGGATAAAAGGCTACCTCGCGAGAGAGGCGGAGTTCCTCTGCCACCATGGCCTGCACCTCAGCATCGGTATGCACACCAGCGTTTTCAGCAAAGGATGCGGGCGCCATGCCAGCCACTGCGCCCACAGTCACGGCAGAAGCGGCAGAAAGCTTCATAAAGTCTCTTCTGTTCATCATCATTTCTCCTTTTAAATGCAGACGGCTCATTTGTGCAGAGCAAAGCCGCCCAAAGCTGTGCAGCAAACGCCCTGCTGCCGGGCCCGATAGACATTCCAGTTGTATCATGCCATCGAAATCCGCACAAATCGTACCACAATATAACGCACTTGTAAATAGATTTTGTTGTTTTTGTGCGAAATTGATATATTAGTATGCCAGTTCTTGTGAAAATCAACAAGCATGAGAATGGGTACAAAAAAGGACTGCCATGCACTCTGCACGGCAGTCCTTTTTATCTTATTACAGCTTTTCAAACACCAGAAAGCGGAAGGCGATGGTTGTGGTGAGCTGCGGCAGAGCCGCAAGGCGGGCGGCACCGTCGCGGGGCGTTTTCCAGTAGTAGGGGGTCATGGCAAACAGGGCTTCCAGCTGGGCGGCGGGCACGGTGATGGTTCCCTGCACCTCACGCTCATCAATGGCGCGGAAGCCCGGGTACTCCACCTGCTGCACCGGGTTCTTGTAGGGCTTTTCGTAGAGGACGGCCTTCATCTGGAAGAGGTGTTCCGGGCCGGGCACGGCGTAGATGAGCCGCCCGCCCGGGCGCAGCACCCGGAGGAACTCCTCCTGCGCGAAGGGCGAAAAGCAGTTGAGCAGGACATCGGCCCATCCCGTGCGCACCGGCTGATGGAAGCTGGACGCCACGGCGTACCGGGCCGAGGGCAGGGCCTTTGCGGCCAGACGCACCGCAGGCTTTGCGATGTCGAAGCCTGCCAGCTCCAGCGGACGGCCTGCCTCCCCGAACTGCCGGGCGATGCAGCGGTCATACCAGCCCTCGCCGCAGCCCGCGTCCAGCAGGCGGAGCGGCCCGTTTGCGGCGGGCTGGCCGTACGCGAGGCACAGCTCCCCCAGCGCCTGCCCGAAGATGCCATA
>OFSD01002321.1_pt1 | contig 12235 bp, 14 predicted proteins | sample 1543191 | NCBI WGS metagenome assembly OFSD01 (sample SAMN04209221, study PRJEB22552) | human gut metagenome | biome: gut; material: feces | host: Homo sapiens | place: USA: Oklahoma
ATAATCTTCCTGTTCTTCCAGAACCGGAAGTACTTCTTTTAATACTGTAAGAGAAGTCTCTTCATTTGTCTTCATTTTCTTATGGCAGTACATGGCGGAATCATATTCCGGTACTTCCTCAAAGAAGTCAATCAGAGCCGGAATGTCAGGGAATGTTTCGATTCTGGTCTGTACCATTCCTGCAATCTTCTTGAAGTTGTAGTCTTTCTTCAGAACTTCTTTCATATACGGAAGTGCTCTCTCATAGAATTCATCCGCATCCATTTTCTTGATATACTCACCATTCATCCAACGAAGTTTCGCAATATCAAATACTGCCGGAGATTTATTGATATGATGATAATCAAATGTCTGTACCAGTTCATCCAGTGTAAAGATCTCTCTGTTGTCAGAAGGACTCCATCCGAGAAGTGCCACATAGTTGACGATCGCTTCTGAAACAAATCCCTGATCAAGCAGGTCTTCATAAGAGGAATGTCCACAACGTTTGGAAAGCTTCTGGTGTGTCTCATCTGTGATCAGCGGACAATGTACATAAACCGGGATATCCCATCCGAAAGCTTCGTAGATACGGTTGTATTTCGGAGCTGAGGAAAGATACTCGTTACCTCTTACTACGTGTGTGATCTCCATTAAATGGTCATCGATTACGTTTGCAAAGTTATAAGTTGGGTATCCATCAGATTTGATCAGGATCAGATCTTCCAGTTCCTCATTGTTTACTGTGATATCTCCGTAGATTACATCATGGAATGTTGTAGTTCCCTCTGTTGGCATATTGAAACGGATTACGTGTGGTTCTCCTGCATCAAGACGACGCTGTACTTCTTCTTTGGAAAGTTTAAGGCAGCGTTTGTCATAAATGGAAATCTCTTTTCCTGCCACAACACGTTTCATACCTTCCAGTTCTTCCTTCTTACAGAAACAGTAGTATGCATCTCCCTGTTCAATTAACTGCTTAGCATACTTCATGTAAATTCCTGAAGCCTGTCTTTCACTCTGAACATATGGTCCAACGTCTCCACCAACATCTGGCCCTTCATCGTGATTCATCCCAGCTTTCTTAAGAGTATTGTAGATGATCTGTTCTGCTCCTTCTACCTGTCTTTCCTGGTCTGTATCTTCAATTCTTAAAATAAAATCTCCGCCTGCATGACGTGCGATCAGATATGCATAAAGGGCTGTTCTTAAGTTACCTACATGCATACGCCCTGTAGGGCTTGGTGCAAATCTTGTTCTTACTTTGCTCATGATTTCCTCCCATTGGTTTTTAATTCTATCTTTCTATTCTACAAAACTTATCTTTCTTTGTAAAGAAGCAGTCTTGCTGATTTTTGTTAATTTATGCTGATTTTTTGAAATAGTCTATCCTAAATCTCATTTAAGATCCTGCTTGCTTCTTCAAATGGTTCTAAAGTTCTCTTTAGAATTCCCTGTGTTGCTGCAATAAAGATTCCATAATTGACGATTGGAACCCCTGCATCTTTGACTCTTGCGATACGGTTCTTCATCTCTCTTCTATTTAATGTGCATCCTCCACAGTGAATAACCAGATCATAAGTATCAAGATCATCTGGAAATGAATTTCCACTGCTTGTATGAATATCAAACGTCTTGCCTGTATACTGTTTCAGCCATCTTGGGATTTTCACCGTTCCGATATCATCACACTGCCTGTGATGAGTACATCCTTCTGCGATCAGAATCTTTGCTCCGTCTTCTAGATGTTCTAAAGCTTTGACTCCTCTGACTTCCTCTTCCAGATCTCCTTTGTATCTTGCAAACAGGATTGAAAATGAAGTTAGTTTAATATCTTCTGGAACGATCTTTGAAACCTTTCCAAATGCCTGGGAATCTGTGATCACTAAGGCTGGTTTCTTGCCGATTTCTTCTAATGTCTTTTCTAATTCTGTCTCTTTCACAACGATCGATGCTGCACCCGCTTCCAAAAGATCACGGATCGTCTGCTGCTGTGGCAGGATCAGTCTGCCTTTTGGTGCTGCACTGTCAATCGGTACGACTAAGATCACAAAATCATTTGGACAAACTAAATCTCCTACGATCTTTAATGTATCATCATCGGTTGGAATCAGTTTCCCAATCTCTTCTTTCAACTCCCAGATACCTTTTTTATCCTTGGCACTGACGAAACATGCTTTGTCTTCTTTCCATTCTTTTGCATCAGTAAGATCCATCTTATTGTAGACTTTCAGATAAGGAATCTTCTTTTCTTCGATCAGACATATCATATCTTCTTCAAACTCTGTCATGCCTGCGGTCGCATCCATGATCACGAGTGCTATATCAGCTTTTGCCAATACTTCTTTTGCTTTCTTGACACGCTTTGCTCCTAATTCTCCTTCGTCATCAAGCCCCGGTGTATCGATCATAACAACCGGTCCTAATGGAAGAAGCTCCATTGCCTTGTATACAGGATCTGTTGTTGTTCCTTTGACATCGGATACGATCGCCAGCTCCTGATTAGTCATTGCATTGATGACACTGGACTTTCCGGCGTTTCGTTTTCCGAATAATGCGATGTGAATCCTGTCTCCTCTTGGTGTTGCATTTAAACTCATAAGATTCCTCCTGTCTGTCTTTATGGATCGTTAACTTTTTTATCTTTGTGCCTTACGATAACCTGCTGCCTGTGCTTCCTTTTCACTCTTAAATGTCACTAAATATTTTGATGTTCCCATACGGTCATAGTCTCTTTGTCCCGGACAATGATAAACTTTTGATCTGCTGTTTCCTCGAATTTCCTGTGAAGTACTTGTTTTCGTATTTGTTTTCGCTGCTGTTGTATTTTTGTTGCTTCTGTAACTTTTGCTGTTTGAATTGTTACTGCTGTCTGAACTGTTACTGTTATTGGAAGAATTCTGATCTGTATGATATTTCTGGTTTGCTTTGGAATTCTCTATTGTCACCTCTACGCTGCTGTCTGCTTCACTGTCTCCTGTTTCATAATCAATCTTCACTCCATCCTGTACGTTATATACAAAGACATTAAACTTGATATCTTCTCCCTTATCTTCCACAGACATCGCTTCCATCTGTACCCCTTTGGCTACCAGATCATCTCCGTCAAAGACTGGTGTGACTCTGTATAATACATGGTTTCCTGTCTCACGGACATAGTCACCGACCATCTCTTCATATGGTAACATTCCATCCACGTTAAAAGATCTTGTTCCTGTGATCAGGTTCTTGTTATTGGCATTCTCACCGGTCAGCTGGTAAGCGATCAAATGACAACGGTTATATAGATATTTCCCATCAACGTTATTATATTTTGCTGTATGCCATCCGGTTGGTTTTACCATACCGATTGTTCCGCGTTTTCCTTTTGGCATGATATCTTTTCCAACACACGCTTCCGCCACCTGACATCTTCCTTCAGAGTCAAGTCTGCTGTAAGACTCGTAGGATTTTGTTGTCAGATCTTTGGATGTAAAATCTGGATTATTATTGTCAACAGCAACCGTCATATTCCCTGAAAAATTCGGAATATTGTCAGATGATACAGATTTGGTGGAAGAATTTGTACTTCCTTTGCTGCTTTGTTCACTCTGTGCATTGTTTCCATCACTGCTATTGTTTGTACTCTGGCATCCTGCCAGTGATACTGCCATCATTCCTGCGATCAGCAGAGCATATAATTTCTTTGTTACTCTCATCATCAACTGTTTCTCCTCTTGTTATATTCTTTTCTGATCTAGCTTATTGTTTTGGAAGATAGATCTGTTTTGTAATCTCGTGAGTGGAACCTTCGATCTGTTCTTCTTCTGCAAGTTTCCATTCCTCAAGATTCACATCCAGTACCTGATCGGACGGATAGACTTTATTCCAACGGAAGATCACGATCTCTTCAATCTGATCTATCACTGGTTTTAATGGAAGATTCTCTACAATACAAGTCTCCCCTTTTCCTGCCTTGTGTAAGCAATCTTCACAAACAATCGGATCGTTGATCTCTTCATACAACTTCTCTGTATATGCATTCATATAGACCTTCTCCCCTTTGGTCATCTCCGCAATATACTCTCGCAAGCCTCGATCCTGACTCTGCCTTCGATCATTAAACATCATACCGTTGTTGTTGTCTAAGCATAGAATTATTATCATTCTTTCCATTCTCCAATCGTACTTATGTTCTATTTATGTATTATATCTTGTGCGAGAGGATATTGCAATAAAAGAAGCTCTGAATTTCTCCAAAGCCTCTTCTTACTTTTCATTCTTTTTTGTATTCTAATTGTATTTATGATACTGCTTTCATCACTTTTTCTCTCATAAGCTGTGTCATTTTCTCTGGTTTTAAGATCTATTTTAATTCTTCTTCATTTAACAGACCTTCTTCTAATACCAGCTCTTTTACAGAAATTCCTGTTTTTAGTGATTTCTTTGCAATCTCAGCAGACTTTGCATATCCGATATATGGACATAACGCTGTTGAGATTCCAACACTTTTTTCAATATATTTTTCGCACTGTCCGGCTTCGGCTGCCATCGTGATCGTATAGTCATGTCCAATGATCAGGTATACAACCTGTGATACAACTTCTGGAATCACTGGGTTGATCTTTCCTGGCATGATGGATGAACCATTCTGTCTTGCTGGAAGATTGATTTCTGATAAACCAGTTCTTGGGCCAGATGACATTAATCTCAGGTCATTGGATATCTTGGAAATATCAACGGCACATGTTTTTAACACCCCGGATACACTGACAAATCCATCTAAGTTCTGTGTGGCATCGATCAGATCATCTGCCTGTTTTAATGAAATTCCTGCAACTTTGCTTAATTCATAAGAAATGTTTGCAAGATAGTAAGGGGCTACATTGATCGCTGTTCCAATGGCTGTTGCTCCGATGTTTAAGACTTTCATCTCATCCATAACATTTTTTAGTCTCTTAATATCCCTTTTTAAAACATGTGCAAATGCTCCAAAACTTTGTCCAAGTCTCATTGGAACGGCATCCTGAAGCTGTGTTCTTCCCATCTTGAGGATATCATCAAACTCTGCTTCTTTTTCTTCCATGGCTTTTTCTAATTTCTCAAGTTCTTTAATCGTCTGTGGAAGTAATTTTAAGACGGTGATCTTTCCTGCCGTTGGGATTACATCGTTCGTAGACTGTGACATATTGACATGATCGTTTGGATGTACAATGCTGTAATCTCCTTTGGTTCCACCAAGGATTTCTATCGCACGATTGGCAATCACTTCGTTTGCATTCATATTGGCAGAAATTCCAGCCCCTCCTTGGATCGCATCCACGATAAATTGATCTCTTAGATTTCCATCCAGAATCTCATCACATGCCTGAATGATTGCCTGAGCGATTTGCTGATCAAGTTTTCCAGACTTTTCATTCGTGATCGCTGCTGCTTTTTTGACCATTACGATGCTGTCGATCAACACTGGATGTAATAGACGGTGTGTGATCTGAAAGTTTGTGGCTGCATGCATACTCTGAACTCCATAGTATGCTTCCGCTGGTACGTTTAATGCTCCAATTGAATCGTGTTCCATTCTGCTTAACATTGTCTTCCTCTTTTCTGATTACTCATGCTGTCGTTTTGTTTCAAGATTTTATGTGTTGAAGCTTAACACAGTATGCAATGTTCGTAAACCTTAATCCTGTCTTTCCAAATTTAAAGTTCAAATTTTGTGTTTCATCTTTTCTTTTTTTAATAAAGGCCTTGATTTACTTTAAATAATTAAGTGGTTGCCCATTGCATGCTTTTTGCAAAAGTTCTATACTTAAATTAAATTAGTCATTCGATAATTTTGCATTTTTATCACAAAGGAGACTCGATTTTATGGACACGATTGATAAGAAGATTATATCTATTTTACAACAAGATGCTCGCACACCTCTTAAGAAGATCGCAGCGGAAGTATTGCTCACCTCTCCGGCTGTTTCTGCCAGAATTGAACGATTAGAAGCGGAAGGGATTCTGACTGGATTTCATGCTTCTGTTGACCCGATTCAACTCGGTTATCATATTAAAGCATATATCAGTCTTGAGATTAGCCCTGCACAAAAACCCGAAGTTTATCCTCTTCTTCGAGCACACCCAAATGTATTGGAATGTGATTGTGTAACTGGAAATTATTCTGTGCTGCTGAAGATTGCTTTTTCTAGTACGATGATCGTGTTTTCTACGATCGTTGAGAATCGTGGGGTGGTTCCTGAATAGTTGATTTGTTTTTAATTTCTGTTATCTAAAATAACAGGGTAAAATTTTACATATGGAACATTTTCTTTTATAATTTGTGCAACCTTTTTACTTATTATAATTTCCCTATACTCATCGTAAAATTCATATGTCTTATTTACATCCTTTAAATTTTTTATTCCTTCTTCTGTTATTCTTTTCGGTATGAAATAGAAAATGTTTTCATTTTCTGTCATATTTATTCTTTCACATTTTTCACATTGATTTTCAAATTTATAATTTTCATCAATATAACTTTTCTGTGGTAATATATTATCAGTAATAAAAGTATATCCTAATATTTTTTTACTTTTGCTTATAATCGGTTGAAAATATTTTTTATCTACTCCTGATTCTTTTAATTTCTCCACCAGTTTTGGTAATAACAACAACTCTCCTGTTCCATCCAATCCTGCAAACCCATAATCATTCTCATGTTTTTTTATATATCCTTTCGGTTGTGCATAAAATAAGCTATTTGTTTTTTCTTTACTATGACAACTTTCACATTCACTATATTCATTTTCAATATCTTCGTATTCTTCACAGTAATATTCTGGAAAACATAAAACGAATGCTTTTGCCTTTTCAAATTCTTCATCTGAAACTTTAACATCATAATCCAAACAGATAAATTCTACATCTTTCCTATTTGATTTATAAAATTCAATTATTTGTTTATATAGTTCTGAATCTTGATTAATCTTATATGTATATTCTCCAGAAAATCGATTTCCTGTTCTGTATTTCTTTAATCTGTATATGAATCTAGAAATATTTTTTTTTACTTTCCAATCTGTTTCTTCATCATTATAACTTAATACAATTTCTACATTAACTTCCAATTTCGTCTCCTCCTGTTATCACTACACTTTTGCTGCTTTTGTTTTCTCTAAACTGACTTATCTTTGCTTTTATCCAAAATATAATTTCCATCAATATAGCTGTATACATAATAATAAAAGGATCTATTGGAAATAAACTACTTTTCAAGATTGTAATTTTACCTTTGAAAATCCAGAAATTACCAATCACCAATTCATTGGGTCCCGATTTTATATGATCTAAATCTGTTTCACTTATTTCTTTTTCTATTATTTTTTTCTCTGTTATATGATAATCCGTATAATCAAACTTGCCTGCATATACATGAATTCCATCTCTTTCATTCTTAATCATATCAATATCATCCTTAATTAAGATACTCTTAATAAAGTCGCCATTCTTGTTAAATTTCTGAACGACACCTAACATTCCAGTCGCAACATATATATTCCCTTTGTCGTCAATGGTTGCTTTATTCCCTGGAAAAATACCAACAGGTATGGAATATGATTTTTTAATAAAAGAATCTTTTTTACTTTGTAATTGTATATTACATACTATCATTGTTACAAAGTCTTTAACATTACTTACAGTAAAAATATTTCCCGAAAATATTGATCTATTTCCGAATTACTTGGAAATAGTTTTTTAATTTCTCGTAAATACCATTTTCTTTTTTTTATCCATTTTTTTCTCTTTCCTTGTAAAATGCAAATATAAAAAATATATACTTCGAATTTTTCTTGATTATCATCATATAGTTTTTTTATTATATTTTTTCCTTCATCAACTATATTATAAATATCATTTTCCTTATTTAAGAAAAATAAATATTCCGTGGTCGCATAAAAATAACCTGTAAGTAATTGTATTTTGATATTTTTTTTAAAAAACCTTTTTTGATATTCTACTAATTCAAAAAAAAGTTTTTTTTCATAACAATCTTTCTTATAATAATCTATAACATTCTCCATATAAACTTCTTCTAATGCCATCCAAAGCTGTGTATATAAAAGTAAGAAAATATCATCTCTCTTATTTTGTTTCCACAAAATATATAACTCTCGATTCGTTTTTCCAGTTTGATTTGAAGAAAAAAATGGTTGATTATCATAAACCAATTGTTTTAACCCATGCATCACTTAATTTTACAACTCCTTTCTTAGCTATACATGTACCTTCGATAATTTTCTCTTTATAATTGTATACAAATTTATATACAATTTCTTTTCCTTTAGTTTTTCCTATAGCTTCCATTTTTCCACTTTTCATTTCCTTTTTTACAATTGGTTTTACATACTTCCACTGATTCTTTTTTGTTACTTTTGTCCACTCATGTTTACTCTGCATAATGTGCCTTACTTTATTTTGATCAGAAGCTACTCTTCTTATTGCACTATTGACTCCTTTTACCGCTAATCCACTACTTGATGATGCTCCCATAGCAACACCGATACCATAACCTGCAAATGCTCCTACTACAGCTCCTTTAATTCCATATGTTGCTATAAATAAATTTCTTTTTTTCCCTTTATATCCTAATCTTTTAGCAACTAATCTACCTTTATATGAACCAGCTATTGCACCAACAATTCCTCCTACTCCGACACCTACTAAAACTGCTGTACTTACTAAAAAATGCCCACTAGAATCCACATAATTCACTGGATTATAATACCGTGCATTCAGATAATACAATCCCGTACTCTGATCATAGATTCCACCAGTATAACACACTTCATTTTTCGCCTGATCATCTCCATGAATAATTGTCTCTCCATAATCCGTATACTGATAGGTTGCATCTGCACTTCCATCTTCTTTTATCAGAATGCTTGTACTTCCCTGGATATCTTTGTTGTAAAGATAATATTGCGTATCATCCCCTTTGAATCTCTCAGTTGCAAGGATATTTCCTTCTGTTCCAATCAAGTTCTGTGAGTTTTGATTTCCATCACTTTTTCTGTCTCTAGATCAGTGTAGATCATCTCTTTAACACGGTCAAAACTGTCATAGATATAAACTTTTTGAACTGCCTGATCACCATTCTTTAACAGATTCCTGTAATCCTTGATCTCTTTAACTTTTCCGTACGCATCATAGGTATAACTTCTGAGGACTTTCTCTGTTGTCTGATTCTTGGAATACAGTTCTCCTTTGATCTCCTGCAGCCATCCGTTTTCATCATAAATATAAGATAATGACTGGATTCCATCTTTGGTTGTCGGATAGGATACCTTACTGAGATTTCCATCCTCATTATAAGTATACTGGATCTAATGAGATTTGATATCATCTGTCGTTGGCTGAGCATTCTGACTGATCTTGCAAATGACTTCGTAATGTCCAGGGAGCTTAAGTTCCTTTTTTATTCTCGATTAAATTTTTGTATATATTTTTTTATCTTCTTTGTTCCTCTCCTTAATGTTGATCTTCTATCTATCATTATTATTATTACAAAACTTATCATAAACAGAACAAAATCTGTCACTTTGATCCATCCCATGCATAAAAACAACACATATAACGTTCCAAAAATCAATATGCCTGGTGCTGGAATTTCCTTTATATATTCTATTTTTTCAAGCTTCGTACAACCTTTTAACTCACTATTTTCAAGTTTTCCATCAAACATAACAACTTCATTTATATTAAATGGATTTTTTTCATATATATATATTATTTTCACTATATCTTCTTCAACAAATCCTTTAAACACTGTAATTTCTGATTCATCTATATCTGGTGTTATATAATGTCCATGTAAATAGTCTTCTTTATCATTAATTAATTCTAAATCTTCTTGTATTAATTTTATCCATTTTTCTGTATTTTTTATATGTACTTCTATTTTTTGCATCTTCATAATATTATCCTAATTAACAAATTTTAACTTCGTAAGGTCCCAAGGACCTTACGATTCCTTCGGGTACATTAGTCTACTTAATTTATTTTATAAGATTTAATTAGTTTGTATAATGATTCCGTATACTCATGATTACCATTTTCTATATTTTTTCTATATTGTTGTATATATTTTTCTACTGTATTTCCTTTGTTATCTTTTAAACTAATATCTGCCCCTTTTTCAATCAATAATCTTATGATTCTATATTGTTTTCTTGTATTTATTCCCGGTTCTTCCTCATAATTTTCTGAGTAACAAGCTGCCATTATTGCTGTTATACCTTTCTCATTTTTTTGATTTACATCCGCTCCGTTTTTTAAGAGTATTTGCACTAAGTCATAATTATTTTTTGTTACTGCTACTACTAATGCATTTTTATCTGGATCTGCACCTTTATTTAATAAATATTTTATCATCTTATTACAATCTTGTTGCCCGAAATAATAAATATATTCTGATAGAAGTTCATGTCCCTCTTTATTTAAATTTGCTCCATTTTTTACTAACATTTTTATAAACCGATCAGGATACGACATTGACATTAATGCTGTTTCTAATGGTGTTGTATTATTTTTTTTATCTATCTCATTCACATTTTCTCCAAATAACACTTTTATTCTAGCAAAAACATAATTACCTGTTATTATATCATATTGTAAACTTCCTTTTCGATAATACTCGGTTACCATACTAGATTCTCGTTCTTTATATTGTAATATCCATGGCATATTAAAATACAAATAATAACCAATCAATAAAAATATTATTACTATCAGCAATTTCAAAATATTTTTCACAATCATTAACCTCCACACACCTGATATAATTAGCTGATTAATCCAAGTTACTCAAACTTTGCCACTTCTTCCATTCTTTTTTGCATATCTATTCCTGTAATCCTTGATCTCTTTGACTTTTCCATACACATCATAGGTATAACTTCTGAGGACTTTCTCTGTTGTCTGCCCCTTGGAATGCAGTTCTCCTTTGATCTCCTGCAGCCATCCGTTTTCATCATAAATATAAGATAATGACTGGAGTCCATCTTTGGTGGTCGGATAGGATAGCTTACTGAGATTTCCATCCTCATTATAAGTATACCGGATCTGATGGGCTTTGATATCATCTGCCGTTGGCTGGGCATTCTGACTGATCTCTGCAAATGCTGTGAGCCTTCCTCTTTGATCATAAGTATATTCTGTATAACGATATTCGCTAATCAGTGACTTCGTAAGGTCTCAGGGAACTTAAGTCCTTTCTATTTACATAAAATAATAATTATCTCTATTTACTTCTATTTTTTTTATTTTAAACCCATGCGAATGATCTTTAAATCCTGGAACTATTGCTTGATATTTCTTTTTTACTTTCCTTGCTTTTTTATAACTACTATAATATCCTATATTCATAGATGCTATTCCTTTGTTTTGCTTTTCGTATATTAACTTATAAACATACATATTTATTACATATCTCCTTTCAAATCGTCACTGCAAAAATAACCATCTTTCCACTCCTCATGATTTATTATATATTTACTTATGTAAAAGTCTTCCTCATGTCCTATAAATCTTGGTTGTGTTTTAAATCTTTCTATTGCTTTTTGAGCTAATTGTTCAGATGAATATACTGCAATTACCTGTTCATCAGATTTTCCACTCTCTTCATCTAAATACCACCAACTCAGTTCATACACTATCATTTTATTTTTCCTCCTCATAATTTATTTCCTATGATATTTTATTATACGACTATATTCTGATCCAGGTCCTTTGCCCCAATTCCCTTTTCCGTATTTTTCATTTAGTATTCTTGTTGCATATCGTGTCTTGATTCTTCGTCTTTTCCAAGTTGAATATGATACATAAAATACCACTCCTCCAGCAACTATCTTTACTAACGTATACAATGCCACTGCATAATGCCCACTAGGATCCACATAATTCACTGGATTGTTTGCACAATACACGTATAAATGTTGCGTATCAGGTTTATCATTTTCTCCATGATAAGTATCTTCTGTTAGGAATCTTCCATCTTCTGGATTATAATATCTGGCATTCAGATAATATAGACCTGTACTCTGATCATAGATCCTTTTGTCCCAACCTATAATCTCTGTCCAAATTTATAAATAATCATCTCAAAAAGGATTTAACTCTAAGTTCTGCCCATTGAAGCTGATCAAAACAATTCCTGTCATCGCAACAATAAATCCCATGTGACTTCGTAAGGTCTCAGGGAATTTAAATTCACTTAAGTTTTCGCCCCTACTTA
>OFSD01002325.1_pt1 | contig 12224 bp, 20 predicted proteins | sample 1543191 | NCBI WGS metagenome assembly OFSD01 (sample SAMN04209221, study PRJEB22552) | human gut metagenome | biome: gut; material: feces | host: Homo sapiens | place: USA: Oklahoma
ATCAGTAAACCGTCTTCGGTTTATGGTTCAGTGCTATCTGCATCTGTTCCACTGTAAATATTATCATGGTTTAAACGGACAATTTGGACATTTCTTCATCTTTTTTTAAATATCTTTCTACAGCCTTTCGACAGCTTTCCTCCGTATGCTTTCCACCCATATGCTGGGCTACCTGATACCATGCCAAATTATCTATATATCTGTATGTTACAATCCTTCGTATTCTGCTATCTGTTATTTTAGATATGTATTTTTCAACCTCATTAGTCAGTTTTAACAGTTCTTCCTCACGCTCTTTCAACTGCTGCCGCCTGTAAATCAACAGCGTTGTCTTCTTTGAATATTCTGGATATGGACTTCCCTCTATTCTATAATGCTTTAAATTTCCCTCTCCTCCATTCACTTTATCCTGAACCATGTAACCACCATTTTCCATTGCTCGTAATTCTTTTTCCAATACAGCAATTCTACGTCTTAAATCTTCAATTTCTAGCATTACCTCACTATATTGCTCCAATTTTCCTTTTAAACTCATATATCCACTTCCCTTATTGATTATATCTGTTTTTCATGCTACAATACATATGTTCGGTATATGAGTCTAGGAAGCCTGCGTATTCGTGTGTTACAGGCTTCCTTTTTCTTTGCTTGAATATGATATGTATATTACTCTTTACGAGTTTTTAACATTCCTGTCTCATTGTATATCTTACAGCTCTTATAAAATTTGCACTCTTTTTCTTCCCATCTGCAGTATTTCATCTTCAATGCTCTGCAGTCATCTGCTCTGTTAAATATACAGTCTTTTTTCTCTGCCATGTTATACCTTCTTTCTGTCAAATCTTTCGCCACGACAATAATAATAATCCTGCATAGGCATGTAACCGTCTATTACTGTTTTGTCCTCACAGGTGTATTTATCTTCCTGACATCTGCAATTAGTACAATTTTCGCAGTTGCAATATGTTGATAACTTGTTTTTACGCATGTGATTCAACTACCTCCCTGTAATCTCCGCTTTTATTCTATTATTTTCTTCCTGCAAGACCATGTTCTGCTCTTTCAAATCCTTTATTTTCCTTAATGTCTCCATCATTTTGCACTCAATTTCATATTCACACTGTGTGTCAGGCATATACTCTATACACATTTCACATATTTCTTCTCTGTCCATCCTCTGCTCCATGCGGTCCTGTTTATACTGTATCTGCTGCCCTATTTCTGTATCATCAATGTCATAAATATCTTTCAGCATTTCAAGGCATATTGTTACGTCTGCCATTTCTTCAACAAGGTTTTCTTTGCTTCCTATACCTCTTATCTGCTTGCTTACTGCCTGTATCAATTCTGAACATTCTTCCATGCATATAACGCTCTGTGTTATTCTGCCATATTCTTTAATGGATCTTTCGATTATGTCCTTATTCATTCCCGTACCTCCCGATTATGTCTTTTTCTTTGTAAATCATGTATTCTGCTGAATTTCCCTGTACGGCATATTCTATACTGCCGTCTTCACGAACAGCTATACGCCGTATCCTTGCTTTTATTAACACTTCATCATCAATGTTATACTTAGTTTCCATTCTTCTCCTTTCCCCCGGAAGCCGAAACTCCCGGGTCTGCCGTCAATTTTGTGATATATATATATTTGACTTTGAATTAATAGGTACCGCTTTTTACTCTGTTTATGTCTTCATTAAGATCTGCTGCTTTTTAATGTTACATATCTTTTTAATTCCGTTATTATTGATTTACAGTTTTCCTCTACTGCTGCCACATTGCTCTCTGACGGAATGATAAAACCGTCTGAATAATCCCTTATGAACAGCTCTATCTTTCTACCTGCCTCTTTTATTACTCTCCAGCATTCCTGTTCCGTCTCTTCGATATTCTCTGCTGTTTCTGGTTCTTCCTGCTTTTCATCTTCTTCTGTACTGTCTTTTGTTTCCGGCATATATTCAGGATGGTTTTCAATGCTGTCCTGTCCCGGTATCTGTTCATCCTCCGGCTTTTCTGACTCTTCATCCTTTGGTATCCGGCTTTGTGGCTGTTCCGGCTTTTGAACCGCACGTACTACTTTCTTCTCTTTGCGTACCGCTTTCTTTTCCGGATGTTGCACCGGTGCAACTTCATCTTTTTCAGGATACGGTTCGTTATACATTTCCGCGTATGACTCTTTTATATCATCAGAAGCTGTATTAAATACCCTGCTTACTGCTGCCATGACTGAATCAGCTTCCCATTCTGTTTTTTCGCTGTTTCTGACGTTTGTAAGTGTTATTTTTTTCTCTTTTGCCCTGACTGACATCATAAGTCTGCCTATGCCCGCAAGCCTTACTGAATAAATCATATCCCCTGCCGGTGCAAGTGCTTCAAAAAGCTGCTCCTCATCACGGTCTTTTGCTTCATACAGCCTGTCAAATATCTCAACATTGTCATTCGCAATCTGCCTGAATGCCTTTTCAAGCTCATTCATTTCTTTCGTTTCTTCTGATGCCGCCTCTGACTGTTCAGCAAGCAGTTCAAGATCAGATATTTTCTTTTCTTCGTCATACTCATGCTTGATGTCTGCTATTTCTGCTTTTGAAAACTCCGGTGTAAGCTCTTCAATGATTTCATCAGGAAGCTGGAGCATTTCTGCAAGCTTTGAATATCCAAAACCTCTGTACTGCTCTTTTAAATACTGCGAATTGCCTCCCTCGCTGAATCTGTCATTTATATTGATAAAACGTGATACCGTCGTCTTATCAATGTGATATTCCGCTTTTGCAAATTCTATAACATTTGAATATCCGGATTCTTTAAGGATGTCCGTATCCCTTGCCTTTTTAAGAAGATAGCCTATCCTTACAAAGCCTTCTGCCGATTCTGCAAGCTGGCGGTCAAGCTCTGCCTTAAATGTTCTAAAATCTTCTATGTGCTCCAATTCGTTCATGCTGTCTTTCTCCTTTTTCTGCTTTCCAAATAACTTACATACTGCTCAAGCAACGGTTTTATAATCTCCTCTTCCGGCTTTGTGTCGTTGTGGCCATACCACTGCCTTATACAGGTGCCCTCTATCTCTATTGTTATGTACGGCTCGTCTGCCATGCTGTCTTTTCTAAGCAGAAGAATAAATCTCCGCCCTTCGTTATAATTTTTCATATAGCCCTGTGCATCAGAACCCACACAGTGATGCAGGATTCTTCCTTCCATCACAATCTCACCTGCATCCTTTGCCGGGCGGATTGTATAACCCGACTGCTGCCATGTGTACGCTCTGCTTATCTTTTTGCTGTAATCTGCTATCTTTGGATATTTTTCCAGCATTTCTGCCATATATTTTTCGGACCTTTTCAGTTCGTTTTCCCGCCTTATCCTCGTATACGTTTCATACAGATTACCCGGGCGGAGATATACGTCATTTGACAGATCATCACCGGCCGATATGCGTTCTTTAAGATAATCTGCATATTCACGAACGGCTTCATATTTTGTATTATAGTGACCCTGACCCATATATCTTTTAATTACATTGTCAAGCCTTTCCGGCGTAAGATATTTAAGCACAAGCTCTAGGCCACTGTAATTACCATGGCAATTAAGATAGTACATAAAACCTGTCTCCCACTGCTTGAAGGGAATACTGTTCCTGTGTGCTACATGTGTAAATTCAAGCCTGCTTGAATCTTCCCCCAGCTTTATCCAGTTAAGCTCTTCTTTTGTTACTTTTAAGGCATCTGCTGCCGTTACAGCCTTTTTATTTATTTCCTTTGTTACTCCCTCTTTCCAGAGAATGCGTGTGCATATCCCGTTTAATCCTATCTTGTAAAGTGTTTCAATCTGCGGACAGCGTGCATAGCTTACAAGAGCCTGTATTTTTGCCAGTATCCGGTCTTTCTCAAGATAAGACCGGAGAAGCGTATGCAGACCCTTCGGGCAGTATCTTAAATCACTTTCACATACAGCATCTGCACCTATACAAGACACGTCTTTTGTCTCTACAAGTTTTCCGGGATACATTGAACGGCTCCATGTATTTCTGTAATCTTTTATATAAAATCTTGCATATCCGCGTTTTAAAAAAATTCTTTCATACTCCCTTGTATTGCTGTTCATCATGCTGTACCGGCTCCTTGTTACATCCGTATAAAAAGCTCTTATCAGAAGCATTCCATCAGGAAGGCACTGATACAGCAGTGTTGTAAATGCGTCATTTGATATTTTCGCACGTCCAGCCTGTATAAGCACGCCGCTTTCACCACATTTCTTGCATTTGTAAATTTCACCTCGCTGTGGCATATATAAAGGCATCATCCCACATGTGCAGAAATCTTCTGTATCGGTTCTTTTTGTGCGTTCGGTATAAGTCTCACCGCACTGTGCACATGTATATTCTGCCTTATTGCCGCTTCTTTTGTAATAAATTCTGTTTGTTGCCGCTGTGTCTTTTTTAATTGTTTCTGAAAACTCCTGCGGTACTTCTGGTATATTGTTAAAAAGAGTCTCCATCTCGAGAAGGCTGCGGTATTCCCTCTCCCTTGTCTTTTTATAGTCAGCCTCTTCCTCAACGCGGAATATATCTGCACCATATTTATGTTTTTCACCGCTGACTGCCTCAGCAAATTCTGTTATCTTCTTTGTATCTGCATCACTTATGTAAGCATTTTTAACTTCGCTATAATACTTGTTGTTCCATCTTATCCTTTTATCCCATTTTGCAGTCTTATAGTCATAGTTAGCATAATCATTAAATCCTGCTGCCATTCTGTAAATATGGGCTTTTTCTTTCCACAGGTCAGCTATCAGATACGATTCTGTTCCAATCTTTACAATGTCGGCTGTTATGGTACATTTTCTTTTGCCTGCCGGCTTTCTTCCTGCATATTCAAGAACGCTTTTCTTTTTCATCAGTCTTCGCCCCCAAGATAATAAGCACGTATAATCTTATAGGCTCTTCCCATTCCCGGGATTCCCATTTTTACTGTTGCGGTAATCCCGGCCGCCTTTACTATGTCGTCCGGAACCTGATACGCGTTTTTGAAGCTCCATTTCAGAAGCTCTGCAATGCAGCCCTTTATGCTTTTCCCCTTTTTTCTTACAGCTATTGCCATCTCCGGATGCTCTGTAGTATATTCCCGGATATAATTTACCCAGTCTTCAACTATCTCAACAGGTTTAAGCTCTTTTGTCTCAACGTCTATCTTTCCAAGTGCCGCCATGAGAGGAGTTGCAAGCTCTGCCACGTCACCATTTATATAATCTTCAGCATCCGGCTTTTCAATGCCGTTTTCTTCCGCAAGCTCATACAGTGCTGTTAAATCTCCCTGTGCAAGCTGTCCTGCGGCAGCCTCATTAAGTTCCTCAGCTGAATCAAATTCACCAAATTTATCAAACATACTTATTCCGCCCTTCTGTCATTTTTCGTCTGCACGCATATGTCCATACGAACAGTAGTTATATGTGTATCTGCCCTTTTTCAGCTTCCACGCCCAATCTTGTGCGTTATGTGATAAAAACGGCAGATATTTGCCGCAGATGCGGCATGTGGTTAATCCGTCACCCTTGTATTTAAGCCCTTTTCTTTCTACTGGGTGTATTGATTGCTTCAAGCTCCGCCTCGAGCTGTTTTATCTTGTTGTCAACGCTGAAATTTATTATATTTTTGACTTCTTTCGTGACATCTTTGCCGAAACATTCATCAAGCGGCAGACTGCTGCCGCTGTAATCTGTGACTGCAAGCGTAGCCTTGCCATTTGTTATGTCTGACACATATGCCCTTGCTGTGTCTATGTCAGAACATATCTTTATAGCCTGCTTTGCTTTTTTTATAACCTCTTCTGTGTTTACCATCTTAACCTCCGTTAAATTAAATATAATTTTTCATGAATACGCTCATCCATTCCTCATGGCTGTGTATATCCTCAAAACGCCGCTGTCCTGCACGTATAAGTACCAGGTCGGTTTCACGGCAGTTATGTACTGCCTTTTTTCCTGTCCTGTGATGTTCGGCACAAAGCCATACTTTCAACCCGTAGTGTTCCGAAAGTCTCCTGTTTGCCGTGCCATGCATAACATGATGTTCTTCAAGCGGTACATCCTTCGGTCTGCCTGTTATGCCCTCATCTTCAATCTTTTTACGGCACAGGTAACATTCTTTTCTGTCCTGCATAATGCTTCTGCTCATTGATTCCTCTCTTTCATCCTGTTTAATTCAAATTCCATCCAGCTTGTAAATTCATGTGTTCCGTCCGTATATGTAACCACATGCATCTTCGTTAGGTTTAACACCTGCTGCCACAGTTCTGCATTTGCAACCGGAAGTCCTCTCCTCTTTACCCAGCCGTCTTTTTCCCACTGGTACGGCCAGCCGTTACTTATCGAATGCAGAATGTGTTCGCATTCTGTAAATATGCGGATTCTGCACCCTCTGTTAAATCTTTCAAGTGCCTTTACAAGCACCGTCAGCTCTGCTTTATTCTCTGCCATGTCATAGAGTTCGCCATATGCTCTTTTTATGTATTCTTTCTGCTGTGTCTTCATCTGTATAACGTAGACAAAATATACTGTTTTCCTCTTTGCAGGACCTCTTGCAGTCGTCTTGATATATACATTTACATCCTGCATGTTTACCGCCTCCCTTCATGCTCCAAATTCTGTGTTTTTCTGAATTTACACTCATAATACTTAAATCCGAATATGGTATATCCCTCATATTCTTCATCAGTCACAAATGTGAATCCGTTCCGCTGGTATTTCGATATTGTGCTTTTTCTTACCTTCGTGCTGAAAGTGTTAGAGTTTACGGCTTTTTTAATAATCTTTGGCTTACACAGATTTTTTGAGGAATTCCAGCGGCGGCCGACAAGACATCCTTCCGTTTCTTCTGATTTCTGCGTGTATTTAATAAAATATCTCGCAATCTTTGTATAATCGCCATCACTCCAGAGCGGGTCTATCCTCACGTACCCGCTTGTCCAGCAGCTCCGCAGAAGACGAATGTCACACACACTCATAAGCATGTGTATATGTGCACCGCCTTTTTTGCCAAGTTCTTTTACATAAATATATTTGAGTGGTATTCCTAGTTTTTTAAACTGCATCCGTAGTTTTTTCAGAAACTGCCTCATATCTTTCTGCATGGCATCAGATGTCGGCGGCCGCAAATCTTTTTTATACGTTAATGTCACAAGCATTCCTGTGTCATCCGTAAAATTGGAATTCATCAGGGCGGCAAGGTTACGCTCCGCAATTCTGATATTTACTTTTTTCTGTGCTTCACTCGTAAGGTGCGAACGCTTTTCCCTCTTCTCACCTTTACAGTTGTGCCTGAATGTATAATATTTACGGATTGTAACAACACTTCCTGCTATACACTTCTCCTCTATGTATGCCATTTACTTTTTCTACTCCTGTGGGTCTATAGTTAATAACTTAATCAAGTCGTAAAAGAGGACAGAAGCCCTCTTTTGCAATCCTGAATCTTCTTTTGTCTGTTGACATTTTTTCAATGCCGCTGTATTATATAAATGAGTTATTTTTTCAACTCACTGTGGTTTTTGGAGCTGTGTCAGCAGCTCCTTTTTTTATTCCTTATTGTCATCTACAACTTTTTTCTCTTTTCTGACATGAAGCTGTTCATCTCCGTCCAGATACGTCATGTAGCTTGTTCCGTTCTGTCTTACTGTCAGCTTTTCAATTTTTTCCATCATTATCGGTCTGATTGAATCTTTAAGAATCGTGCCAAGCTCCTCATTTTCTGCAATATCCATACAACGCTGTTCTGCCCTGGCTATTCTTTTCTCAACATTGTTATGTGACCTTGCTCCAGTACAGATACACTGCTTCACTGCTTTTTCATCAAGATACTTTCTCCATGCATCTTCTGAATCATCGCCGTTAAGCATGTCCCATTCTTCCTTATCAATCTCAAGAATTGCCTGCTGCCCGCAGAAGCGGCAGACTCCAATATACGAATTAACCATTTATCTCTCCTTTACCTGTAACTGACCTGTCTTGTACGCTCATTGAAACTTATAAACAGCTGTCCGTCTGCTGCCGTTTTGAATTTAAAGTGCTGCTGCTTTTTCTTCTCTTCCTCGCAGTCGCATTTTTCTCCCGGGTCCAAATGCCCGCCGCATTTACTGCATATGTAGTCATACATTGCTTTTTACTCCTAAATGTGATATTTTATGTTTGTGTTTATCTTTCTGCCGCAGGGAGTATGAATGAGCCGCTGCTTCGCTCTTTCCGCTCCAGGCGGCGTAATTTATTTTCGTAGCGGCGTATGCGTATCTCGTCACCGTCTTCTTTTGCATATTGCAACAGCTTGTTATATGCGATTATTTCTGATATTACTTTCATCATTCACCCCTTTCTGACATATCCCAGTGAACTTAATCCCTGCTCGTTTAAAATACGTCCATATGCTTTTTTCTCTTCATTGCTGAGGGCTTCAAAATCTATGATTTTGTTGCCCTCACTGCTTTTCTCAATAATCTTATTTACTATTGTCATTCGATAACCCTCACCTCTTTTTTATGTTTTATGCTTCGGATGATTGTCTAAATTACTGTTTTTTATATGTTGTGAACATCTTACTTGCTTTGAATATTTACTTGAATTTATTTCAAGTTAAAATTCAAAAAAAATTAAAATTTTATCTGATTAAGAGTTACACCGAAATGCTCAGCAAGAGCTCTAACCTTACTTACCGCCACATTAGATATATCTTTTTCCCACGAGCAGTATGTTTGAGGAGAAATTCCGATTTTGTTGGCAACTTGCTCCTGTGTTTCGTTTTTTCTTGCTCTTAATTCTTTAACGGAGAACTGCATTTCATTTGTATTCAACTTTTCATCACCTCATTTCAACTTGAATTATTTTCAAGCATATGTTACTTGATTTATATTCAAGTGTCAATACCTTTTTTGAATTTATTTCAAGTTTTTTTATCTTTTTATCAATTCTACTTGAATTTTCTTCAATTATATTATATTATTCAAATATAAATTAAGAAGGGCGGTGACATTAATATGTGCCTTGGTGAAAACATACGTTTTTTAAGAACTAAAAAAGGATATTCTCAAGATGATATAGCTAATATGCTTGGTTATAAATCATTTACGACAATACAAAAATGGGAATCGGGGGTTTCAGAGCCACCTCTTAAAGCCTTAAAAAAATTATCTGAGATATTCAATGTAGATATGAATGATTTAGCTACAAAAAATCTTTCCATAGATACTAATCACGAAGATAGCATCTATTACCTTGATGATGATGCCAGAGAAATGGCTCAATTCATGTATGAGAACCCTGACTATAAAGTATTGTTTGATGCATCACGCAAGGTTAAAAAAGAAGATATTGAGTTTGTTAAGGAGATGATTGACAGGTTGTCAAACAGAAACGATTAAAAAGGGGATGAATTAATGGATACTACAGTTGTATATGCTGATATGCCTGTAACCATAAAAGCGTATACCGTACATTGTAATGATGGTACTTACACAATAGTGCTGAATTCTCGGCACTGCTTGGAGCAATTAACAAAAGCATATAATCACGAGTTACAACATATTAAAAATGGCGATTACGACAAACAAGACCAGAATGTTGAACTTGTTGAGATTTTCACACATAATATATAAGGGGGTTTTAAATTAATGAACATACAAAACAATAATAATAATGATGAATGGTATCTTAGCACTTGGTTTATTGCACTTCTATGTGCATGCTGGTTTCTTATTCTTCCACCGATAGGCGGTATTGTATTACTTATAATAAAATCAATGAGAGAGAAAAAGCAACAAGAAGTATTTTCTCAGACCTTTGCTCAAAACAATCTGTTAGTACATGAAAATACTAAAATGAAAGAAGCCTGTGATAAATTGGGAGTAACCGAGTATGCAGAAACAAAGAAAAAGCTTGACTCACTTAATGACGAAATTCAGAACGATAATGTTTTAATTGATAAATTACGAAGCCAAATAACTGAGCTTCAAGAAAAAAATGATAAACTTACTAAATCAATCACAACACAGCAGCGTAAATTATCACGTTCTAAGGAATTATATAAAAGTTGCACTTATGCCTTTGACAATTTTATATCTTTAGATATACCATATGACAACTGTCGATTAGGTACAAACGATTTGGATGATGCCGAAACTATAGCCCCTTCCGTTATGCTTAAGCTCCATTGCATGGATGTTAAAAGTTTAAGAAAAGCATACAAAGAAAATGAGAAGTTAATAGACAACATTTTACAGCAATATTCAAAAAGATATACAACTAAAGCCAATAAATCTATTTATAACTTAATGGTTATTGCATTACGAGCCGAACTTCAAAATATACTCTATGCATTAAAATATGAAAAACTTGACGTTGCCATTGAACACGTTAAGGATATATCTGCAAAATATCTTAAAATTGCAGGTGAGGGAAATCAGAGTATCGCCGGAACTCTGACAAAATTCATTGGTGAAATTGAATATCTTTTTATTAATGCCGTTAAAATTGAATATAACTACTACGTCAAACGTGAACAGGCTAAACAAGAACAGTTGGCTCTCAAAGAGCAGATGCGTCAGGAAGCTGAAGAAAGAAAAGCCCTTGAGCAGGAAAAGAAGCGTGTCTTACGAGAAGAGGAGAAATTCAATACCGAAATCAATAAATTGCAAGATACTTTATCTTCTACAACTAATGAATCAGAGATTGATAACCTTAAAGCAAGAATTCTTGAATTACAATCTCAATTAAGTGATGTCGTTGTTAAAAAAGAGGAAATTACTAATCTGCAAAATGGTAAGGCTGGTACTGTGTACATAATCAGTAACTTAGGTTCGTTTGGCGAAGATGTTTTCAAAGTTGGAATGACAAGACGACTTGAACCTCAAGACAGAATAAATGAACTTGGTAATGCGAGCGTTCCATTTAAGTTTGATGTTCATAGTTTTATATTTTCACAAGATGCCGTTGCACTTGAAAGTAAAATGCATGAAATTCTTAATGATAGGCGTGTAAATAAAGTTAATATGCGTAAAGAATTTTTCAAAATATCTATAGATGAGCTTGAAAAAATCGTTGATGAAATAGAACCAACCGCTGAATTTAATAAGACAATGGTTGCAGAAGAATTTCATCAGTCCCTTTCATCCGATTCTAATTATACAAACTCCTATACTATTGATGATGAAGATGAAGAGGAAGATGATGAATAATTGAATTTTAGAGATTTCCATTTAACCATCTCGGTGATAATACCGTTATGGTTTTAAAATAAATAAAAGCCCCTGTGCTACCAACACAAGAGCTTTTACCACGATACTTACATAAGCTGTGCCTATGATATAATATCGCCCTAGACAAGCCATATTATATCATTCATAACACCGCTTTTGCAAGCAGGTGTTATTTTTGTACCCAAAAACAGGTTGCACCGGTGCAACTTAACAGATTGGAGGTCTTAATATGGCTAAATACACAAAGAGAAAAGACGGACGTTATTCTACTAATGTTGATTTCGGATATAAAGACGATGGAAGCCGCAACCGTATACCTGTTTATGGAAAGACAATCAAGGAACTTGAAGAAAAAAAGCTGCATATTCTGATGATGCGTGAACAGGGTTTATCCGTAAAAAGTTCTTCTATGCTTTTTGAAGAATATGCCTTACGCTGGCTCTCTACATACAAGAAAAAAGCACGTACAAATACAAGCCGCAACTATACATATAATCTCAAAAAGTACATCATCCCGGCTATCGGGTTTCTCCCGATTGGCAAAATTGTCAAGTCCGATATTCAGGATATTATAAATGATAATTATAATCACTATGCAACGTGTGATTATATCATTACAACACTTAACCAGATTTTTAATACTGCTGTTGATGATGATATAATCCGTAAAAATCCATGTAAAAATGTCAATCTTCCCAAAAAACCGCAGTCGAGCCGCCGTCCTCTTTCTGATATTGAAAAGCTGGCTATAAAGACTGCTGCCCTTAAAGACAATGAAAAAGCTCTCATTTACCTGCTGCTCTATTGTGGACTTTCCCGTGCTGAGGTTCTCGCTCTTACACAAACAGATATTGATTTAGTACATAAAACAGTAAGCGTGACTAAAGACCTCGTATTTTCACACAACCGCCCTTTAATTGAAGAGGTTAAAAACAACTACAGAAAAAGGCAGATTCCAATCCCTGATGTTGCTATTTCATTTATAAGCGG
>OFSD01002332.1_pt1 | contig 12209 bp, 10 predicted proteins | sample 1543191 | NCBI WGS metagenome assembly OFSD01 (sample SAMN04209221, study PRJEB22552) | human gut metagenome | biome: gut; material: feces | host: Homo sapiens | place: USA: Oklahoma
TGCTCCGGGAGTTCGTGGATTTTGCCAATGTATTTAACTAACTTTCCATTTACAGCTTTGTGGTCCACTGGGACAGATCCCAGACCTGGGTAGCCAGGCCATCGTAGAATTCCGGCTCATGGCAGACCATGAGAATACTGCCCTTGTATTCTTTCAGTGCCCGTTTCAGCTCGTCTTTGGCATCCACATCCAGATGGTTCGTTGGCTCGTCCAGTAACAGAACGTTCGTGGCACGGTTCATGAGCTTGCAGAGTCTTACCTTTGCCTGCTCACCACCGCTGAGTACCTTTACGCGGCTCTCAATATGCTTTGTGGTCAGACCGCATCTGGCCAGGGCGGAACGCACCTCATACTGGGTAAACGCGGGAAATTCCTGCCAGATCTCTTCGATACAGCTGTTGTCACCGGAACCGGACATTTCCTGCTCGAAATAACCGATCTCCAGATAATCCCCCTGCTCCACTTCGCCGGACAGAGGCGGGATCAGTCCCAGAATGCTCTTCAACAGTGTGGTCTTACCGATACCGTTGGCACCGATCAGCGCTACCTTCTCGCCACGTTCCATGGACAGATTCAGGGGCTTGGACAGCGGCTCGTCATAACCGATGATCAGATCCTTTGTCTCGAAAATGATACGACCAGTGGTGCGGCCCTCCTTGAAAGAGAATTCAGGCTTCGGCTTCTCCGCAGCCAGCTCGATGACATCCATCTTATCCAGCTTCTTCTGGCGGGACATGGCCATGTTACGGGTGGATACACGGGCCTTGTTTCTTGCTACGAAATCCCTCAAATCGGCGATCTCCTTCTGCTGACGATTATATGCGGCCTCCAGCTGGGATTTCTTCATGGCATAGACTTCCTGGAACTTGTCGTAATCGCCCACATAGCGGGTCAGCTCCTGATTGTCCATGTGATAGATCAGGTTGATGACACTGTTCAGGAAGGGAATGTCATGGCTGATCAGGATAAATGCGTTCTCATATTCATTCAGATAACGCTTGAGCCATTCGATATGTTCCGCATCCAGATAGTTGGTCGGCTCATCCAGCAGCAGAATATCGGGCTTTTCCAACAGAAGTTTGCCCAGCAGAACTTTGGTACGCTGACCACCTGACAACTCTGTCACATCACGGCCCAGGCCGATATCCATCAGTCCCAGAGCTCTTGCCACTTCCTCCACTTTGGCATCGATCATGTAGAAATCATGCATAGTCAGCAGATCCTGGATTGTTCCCAGGTCTTCCATGTACTGTTCCAGTTCTTCCGAGGTGGCATCTCCCATTTTGTCACAGATTTCATTCATCTGTGCTTCCATATCGTATAAGAAATCAAAAGCGGAAGCCAGTACCTGACGGATCGTCATACCGGGGGTCAGCACTGTATGCTGGTCCAGATAGCCGACGCGGACATTCTTCGCCCATTCCACTTTGCCCTCATCCGGCATCAGTTTACCGGTGATAATATTCATAAAGGTAGATTTTCCCTCGCCGTTGGCACCGATGAGACCGATATGTTCCCCCTTCAGCAGGCGAAACGATACATCGTTAAAAATAGCACGGTCTCCAAATCCGTGGGTCAGGTGTTCTACGTTTAATATGCTCATATTTCCTCACATTCTGCTGCTTTGCAGCGTCGTTTCCATCAATAGTCCTTTGCAAGTATAGCGTACTGTCCGTAGTTTTGTAAAGAAAGAAAGCAAAAAGGGTGGAAAACAATAAATTTTTGTTGTGAAAAAGAGCACATATGTGCTATGATGTACGCGGTTTTGCGAATGGGGTTCTGAATAGTTACTATTTCCTGATTAAATACAGAAAGAAGGCAGCGTGTGCTTTTACTTCAACAAATGGTGATTTTTTTCCTGATCATGCTGATCGGGTACATCTGCAGAAAGGTCGGAGTATTCGGGGAAAATACCGGCAAGATGATCTCCGGTATCGTCATTAATATTGGCAATCCGGCGCTGATCATTGCCTCCGGCATGAATCCTGAAACATTGGAAAATAAGGCGGCATTGTTGGTTACGCTGGCTGTGGCGCTGATCTTTTTTGCTATCATGTTTGTGATTGCAGAGCTGATTCCGAGACTGCTTCGGGCAGACAGAGAAGATTATGGTTCTTATCAGGTCATGACGATCTTCGCCAATATTGGCTTTATGGGCTATCCTCTGCTGGATGCCATGTACGGCGGTGAAGCAGTGATCCATGCTGCAATTTTTAATCTGCTTTACAGTGTGCTGATCTATACCTATGGCATTAACAGGATGAAGACCTCCGGACAGCGGGAAAAGCTGAACGGGAAACAGCTGATGAATGTGGGGGTGATCTCCTGCCTCATTGCAGTGACCCTGTATATCAGTAATCTTCCGGTTCCGATGGTCTTCAAAGATACTGCCAGCCGGATCGGAGCTGTCACCGGACCATTAAGTATGCTGGTAATCGGTGATTCGCTGGCACAGATCCGGTTAAAGGATCTGTTTACGGATGTGCGGCTGCTGCTCTTTTCTGTTGTGAAGCTGCTGCTTATGCCGGCACTGCTTCTGTGGGGACTGCGTTTTTTCATTACAGACCCCATGTTTCTGGGTGTCTGTCTGGTCATGACGGCCACACCTGTCGGCAGCATGACAGTCATGCTGGCGCAGCAATATGACGGTGATTACCGGCTGACCTCTAAGGGCGTGGCGCTGACCACTGTGCTGTCCGTAGCTACAATGCCGTTTCTGTTCTGGCTGTTGAAAATTTAATGAAACTTTTTCTACCGGATTGTCGTCTGATAGAATAGGGATCCCCAAAAAGGGGATACTGCAACTGAACATGGGAAATATCCCTGCAAAACAAGGAGAGATTTTATGAAAAAGAAATTAGCATGTATGTTACTTATGAGTGCTCTGGCACTTTCTATGACCGCCTGCGGAGGCAAGGATAATAACGGTGCTGCATCAGACAACCAGCAGTCCACCATGGAGAGCACCGCAGCGGGACAGGAGACCGGCGAGGCCGGTAGTACAACCGCTGCACAGAATCCGAAGGACGCTGCGAAAGAGTTACAGAGTGCAAAAAAGGCAGTTACGGATGCACTGGGAGACAATTACTGGCCGGATTCCGAGATACCCGGGGAAATGCTGAACGAGACCTACGGTGTCAGTGCGGAGCTCTATGATGCCTACCTGGGAGAGGCACCCATGATCAGCGCCAATGTAGATACTTTATTGATTATTCATGCAAAAGATGGTAAGGTAGAAGAGGTAGAAAATGCATTGAACGCCTACCGTGACAGTCTGGTGAATGACACGATGCAGTATCCCATGAATCTGGGCAAGATTCAGGCATCCCGAGTGGAACGGATAGGCGATTATGTATGCTTTGTACAGTTGGGTGCGGACACTTCCTCTGTGGAAGAACAGGGCGATGAGGCCGTGATCACTTACTGTCAGGAGCAGAATGAACTTGCCCTGGAGGCTATCAGACAGACTCTGGAGTAAATACGGAGTAGAGTGAATGGTATTCAGCAGTGTATTGTTTCTTTTTCGGTTTTTGCCGATTTTTATGATCTGCTATTTCCTGGTTCCCCGGAAGATGAAGAATCTGGTTCTCTTCCTGGGGAGCCTGGTCTTTTATGCCTGGGGAGAGCCCGTCTATATTTTCCTCATGCTTTTTTCTACCATATCCGATTATGTGTGGGGAAGGCTGATCGAAGAATACAGAGGGAAGGATCGCTCCAGGATCTTTTTGCTATGTTCCATTGTCATCAATCTTTTTATCCTTGGATTTTTTAAATATGCCGATTTCCTGATGCAGACGGTGAATACAGTATTTGGAACATCAATTCCGCTGTTAAAGCTTCCGCTGCCCATCGGAATTTCCTTTTATACGTTCCAGACCATGTCTTACGTGATCGATGTGTACCGGGGGGATACAAAAGCGCAGCGTAATATTCTGCAGTTCGGTGTCTATGTGACCATGTTCCCGCAGCTGATCGCCGGGCCCATCTTAAAGTATCATCAGGTGGAGCGGTATCTGCAGGACAGACGGACCGACCTGGATGCCATCAGTTACGGGGTAAAACGATTCGTGACAGGACTGGCCAAAAAGGTACTGCTGGCCAATAATCTGGGATTATTATGGAAACAGGTAACGGAGCTGGGAACGGATCAGATGAGTGTTCTCATGGCATGGCTGGGAATTGCAGCGTTTGCACTCCAGATTTACTTTGATTTTTCGGGTTATTCCGACATGGCTATCGGATTGGGGGCAGTCTTGGGCTTCCATTTTCCGGAGAACTTCAATTATCCATACATTGCTGCTTCGGTAAAAGATTTCTGGCACAGATGGCATATTTCTCTGAGTACCTGGTTCAAGGAGTATGTGTATATTCCGCTGGGCGGCAATCGCAAGGGGCTGCCGAGACAGCTGTTTAATATTCTGGTGGTATGGATGCTGACCGGTATCTGGCACGGTGCAGGATGGAATTTCCTGTTCTGGGGGCTGTGGTTTGCATTTTTCCTGATCCTGGAGAAATTATTCTTAGGAGATATTCTGGAAAGTGTGCCCAAGGTGTTCGGCAGGATCTATACGTTGGCGGTAGTACTGATCAGCTGGGTGTTTTTTGCACTGGAAAGTCCCGGAGAGATCCTGGCTTATCTCCAGGCTATGTTCGGAATGAACGGAATAGGGCCGGTGAATTCGCTGGCAATGTTTTTGTGCAATGAGTATCTGGTGCTTCTGGTGATTGCATTGGTGGCATGTCTTCCGCTAGGCAGCAGACTGGTGCATGCTTTGAAAAGCAGTAAGACAGGCCCCGCCATGGCACTGTACCGGTTGGGAGAAAAGGTGATTCCGGCAGTACTGTTGCTTCTGTCGGTGGCGTATATTGTGGATGCGTCGTATAATCCCTTTTTGTATTTTCGATTCTGACCGGGAAGGAGGAACCGCATATGGATGATAAAAGAAATTCGCTGTTGACCATCGGACTGGTCTGTGCGGTACTTCTGGTTCTGGGAGTGGCAGATCTGTGGAACAGTGACAGAGTATATTCGGAAGCGGAGAACCGGGTGCTGGCTTCCCGCCCTGCCTTTTCCTGGGAGAGTCTTTTCACGGGAGAATACGGGGATGCGTATGAGAAATACATGTCCGACCAGTTCGTAGGACGGGACAAATGGGTAGGACTTAAGACCCGGGCAGATATTCATTTCCGGAAAAAGGAGATCAATGGGGTCTATCTGGGAGCAGACCGGTATCTGATCGGAGTGAACGATCCCGGGGAATACACGGAACAGATGGAGAACTCCCGTGTGGCATCGTTGACAAAACTGGTGAACCACTGGGATGCCAAGGTGATGCTGGTACCGACGGCGGACAACATTCTCACGGATAAGCTGCCGGCATTTGCACTTTATTATGACGAAGAGCGGCTGCTTACGAAGGTAAGGAATTCTATTGGAGAAGAGCATTATATAGATGTGTATCACGCTTTGCAGGAGCATGCACAGGAGCCCATCTATTATCGCACGGATCATCATTGGACCAGTCTGGGGGCATATTACGGTTTTCTGGCCTGGGCGGACAGTGTGGGACGTTTCCCCTACCCGTATGATGTAAACGGCAGGAAGACGGTGTCGGAGAATTTTCAGGGAACCTTGCAGTCCCGTATCAACGTGGACTGGACGAAGGATAGCATACAGTATTTCCCGGAGACGGAGAAAAAAGCAGTATCGGTGACGTATGATTTTGCGGACACGGCTGATTCTCTGTATGCACCGGATTATCTGGATACCAAGAACCAGTATGGATTTTTCCTGAATGACAATCATGCATTTATTGAGATTCATACGGGATACAATCCCGGTAAGACGCTGTTTGTCATCAAGGATTCTTATGCCAACAGCCTGATTCCGCTGCTCACGGCCCATTATGAGAATATCTACGTGGTGGATCTGCGGTATTTTAACGGGAAACTGTTCCAACTGATGGAGCAGTATGAACCGGAACAGGGAATGGATGTGCTGGTGTTGTATGATTGTATTCATTTTTTAGAGGATTTTAAGTATTATTAAGGAGGCTTATTATGGCTTATTTGGGCATTCCCCAGAATACCATTGCGGTACTGCAGAAGTACCATTTCAATTTTCAAAAAAAATTCGGACAGAACTTTCTTATAGACACGACGGTTCTGGACCGGATTATTTCTTCTGCGAAGATCACGAAGGAGGACTGCGTGCTGGAGATCGGGCCGGGCATCGGTACCATGACCCAGTATCTTGCGGAGCGCGCGGGCAGCGTGGTGGCCGTGGAGATCGACAAGGCACTGATCCCTATTCTGGAAGAGACATTACAGGATTATGATAACGTCACGGTCATCAATGACGATATCCTGAAAGTGGACATTAACCGGCTGGTGGAAGAGAAAAACGGAGGACGCCCCATCAAGGTGGTGGCAAACCTGCCCTATTACATAACGACACCGATCATCATGGGCTTATTCGAGAGCCGTGTGCCGCTGAAGAGCATCACCATCATGGTGCAGAAGGAAGTGGCGGACCGTATGCAGGTAGGCCCCGGCACGAAGGATTACGGCGCCCTGTCTCTGGCGGTGCAGTATTATGCAAAGCCGGAAATCGTGGCGAATGTACCGCCCAACTGCTTCATCCCGAGACCGAATGTGGGCAGCGCGGTCATCCGCCTGACCCGCTACGAAGAACCGCCGGTACAGGTGAAGGATGAGAAGAAGATGTTCGCCCTGATCCGGGCTTCCTTCAACCAGCGCCGTAAGACCCTGGTGAACGGTCTGGGAAATGCGGGCCGCCCAGGCATCACCAAGGAATCTGCGGCAGCAGCCCTGGCACAGATGGGCCTGTCCCCTACCGTAAGAGGTGAGGCATTGACACTGGAGCAGTTTGCACGACTGAGTGATCTGTTGTAGAGCGGCTTATCATGAAGCAGACAAGGAGTATACGTTCAGACAGCTGCAGATTCATAGGTCACTCTGTCTCCGACCGATAATAATTCCGGTATTTTAACGGTGTCATATTCCGGTATTTTTTAAACACCCGTTCAAAATAAGTAATATTTTCATAGCCCAACTGTTCCGCAATGGAAGTGATGCTGTCATCCGTTTCCAGAAGGAGCCGGTGGGCTTTTTTGATGCGGTTGACATTCAGGTAATCATTGATGGTAAAACTGGTGACTTCTTTGAAAATACGGCTCAGGTAAAATTTGTTGATATAGAACCGCCCAGCGAGATCCTCCAGAGAGATCTGCTCAGTACAATGTTCTACAATATAGTGCGCCACTTCATCGACCTTTTGATACTTCGGGTTCGAATGTCTGGCCGGGAATGAGACAACGGGACCCTCGGGCTGCAAGCGCAGCACGGCAATGAAAAATTCTGCCAGCTTCGTCATGGCGGCCAGAAGATAGCCGGGCTTTTTGTGGATCAGCTCAGAGGCAATGTCCTGCAACAGAGACTGGATATAGGGGCGCATTTCTTCTGGCAGTGTCAGAATACTGCCCTGCTCCGTGAAAAAACTCTGTAGCTGCAATCCTCCGAAAGATGCCAGAAAGGTAGAAAAGGGCTCTTCCATGATTCCTAAAACGATCCGGTCGTGATGTGGTCCGGCGGAAGCCATACCGGTGCGGTGGATCTGCTCCTTGTCAATGAAGACCAGCGTTCCCGGGGTGACCAGATAGGTCTGCTGGTTGATAAAATAATACCGTTCCCCCTCTAAAAGATAATAAATCTCGTATTCTTCGTGAATGTGACGGATATCCATGGAATAATTATAGTCCCGTACAACACGGTCGATGTGGAATCCGTCTACAAGCTCATTATAGAGCCAGTGATCCTGAGGCGTCGAAGCAACAGCATTGCCCGCAACGCCTGATTCCGGTGGAGCCGGTGTCTGAAAATCCCCTGTTTCAAACATAATAGTGATCTCCTTTTTCCTATGCTATATTAGTGCTATATTAGACTGCATTCTGAGAAACAGTATGCGCAGGCTATATTACAAATCTATGGGCTTGTATAAAAACAAAAGTCAATATAGTACGAAAATGGCAAAAAATACGCAAATAATAGCAAGATTATTATACAGCCATAGGCTATAATGTGCAATATAGAGAAGGCAGTACGGGCCGATGGAGCAGAGGATCCCAAGGACCGGAAATACATAAGGAGGATACAAAAATGGAGTATGCAGACGGAAAGGTAAAAGATTTACAGATCGCCTATATTGGCGGTGGTTCCAGAGGATGGGCATGGACATTTATGACGGATCTGGCCATGGATGAAGAACTGTCCGGAACCATCCGCCTGTATGATATTGATGCGGAGGCGGCAAAACATAATGAGATCATCGGCAACAGACTTTCTGCAAGAGAGGATGTGGTGGGCAAATGGAACTATACTGTTTCTGACAGCTTACAGTCCGCATTGACCGGTGCGGATTTCATCGTGATCTCTATTCTGCCGGGAACTTTTGATGAGATGGCTGTGGATGTACATATGCCGGAACGACTGGGAATCTACCAGTCCGTAGGAGACACTGCAGGACCCGGCGGTGCCATGAGAGCATTGCGTACGATTCCCATGTATGTGGAAATCGCACAGGCCATCAGGGCATATGCACCGAAAGCCTGGGTCATCAATTACACCAACCCCATGTCCCTGTGCGTGAAGACTTTGTACTACGTTTTTCCGGAGATCAAGGCTTTTGGATGCTGCCATGAAGTATTCGGTACCCAGAAAGTGTTAAAGGGTATTCTGGAAGAGACCATGGGGCTTAAGAATGTGAAACGTGAGGATATCCAGGTCAATGTACTGGGTATCAACCATTTCACCTGGTTCGACTATGCTTCCTATAAGGGAATCGATCTGTTCCCTATTTACCGGAAATATACCGAGGAGCATAAGGAAGACGGCTACAAAGAAGCAGATAAAAACTGGGCGAACTCTACTTTCGAGTGTGCCCATATTGTGAAATTTGATCTGTTCCGCAAATATGGTCTGATCGCAGCAGCAGGCGACAGGCATCTGGTGGAATTCATGCCCGGTGTGGGTGACAGTTACCTGAAAGATCCCAAGACGGTAAAGAGATGGAAATTCGGTCTGACTACCGTAGACTGGAGAAAGAAGGATCTGCAGGAACGTCTGGCAAAGAGCGCGAGACTGGCAGCCGGTGAGGAAGAGATCGAGTTGAAGCCTACCGGGGAGGAAGGTATCCAGCTGATCAAGGCACTCTGCGGACTGACCCGCAAGATCAGCAATGTCAATATTCCCAATACCGGACATCAGATTGCCAATCTGCCGGGAAGTGCGGTTGTAGAGACCAATGCGGTATTCGAGAGAGATGCCATCCGCCCGTTGTATGCCGGAGAGCTTCCGGAGCAGATCAAGGAGCTGGTGGATCCCCATGTGGCAAACCATGAGCGGATTCTGAAAGCAGCTATTCTGTGTGATTTTGATCTGGTGGTGGAAGCATTCCTGGAGGATCCGCAGGTGAAAGGAAGAGCTTCCAGAGAACAGGTGGAAGAGCTGGTAAGGGATATGCTCCGCAGCACGGCAAAATATCTGCCGGAAGGCTGGAAAAAGTATCTGTAAAAATAAAATAGAAAAAAGAACCCGGGAGGTGCTGTAGAACGATGAGGCGGCACCTCTTTTTGTGTATACGATGAGCCAGGTACAGATTTGTGCTTGCACAAGAATCTGTACCTGGCGAATGTACATCATCGAGCTTTTAAGCGAGATGGTGTGCAAAGTATAAAAATCGAGTAGGAGACAGTCCGCTCGAGGGGTTAATTATTTGAAAAAAGAATATAAGCGGCAGAAGAATTATAAAGTCATTGTGAAAATGCACAAAACTGCGAGAAGTATTTTGAGAACAATATACAAACTTCCAGGGATTTACAGAAAAGCACTTGCAACCAGTTCGTGAATGTGCTATTTTCTAATTACAGCAACGGAAACGTTACCGGGAACAATACCGAAACCGTTTCCGACAACCTGACGGGAGTATAGCAAGAATTATGAAGGGTTCCCGTTCCAACAAAAAAGGAGAGGTAAGATTATGAAGAAGAAACTGGCAAGTGTTTTACTTTGTGCAGTAATGGCAGCTTCCATGCTGACCGGTTGTGGAAATGCTGACAATGCAACAGCAACCACCCCTGCTACCGACAACAAGACGGACGCAGCAGCAACTACCGAGGCGGCAGAGAAGACCGCAGAGAAGACCGCAGAGGCAGCAGGCTCTGTATACTATCTGAACTTCAAACCTGAAGTTGACGAAGTATGGCAGAAGCTGGCTCAGGAATATACCGAGGAGACTGGTGTTCCTGTAAAGGTTGTAACCGCAGCAAGTGGTACTTATGAGCAGACCCTGATGTCTGAGATCGCTAACAAGGAAGCACCTACCCTGTTCCAGATCAACGGACCTATCGGTTATCAGAACTGGAAAGACTACTGTGCAGACTTAAAGGATACAGACCTGTACAGCTGGTTAATGGATAAGAGCCTGGCAATCACCGGCGAAGACGGTGGTGTATACGGAATCCCTTACGTAGTAGAGGGTTATGGTATCATTTATAACGACGCTATCATGCAGAAGTACTTCGCACTGGACGGCGCTAAGGCAGCAAGCATGGATGAGATCAACAACTTCGCTAAGTTAAAAGAAGTTGTAGAAGATATGCAGGCTAAGAAAGATGAGCTGGGTATTGAAGGCGTATTCGCTTCCACATCCCTGACTCCCGGTGAAGACTGGAGATGGCAGACTCATCTGGCTAACATCCCTGTATACTACGAGTTCAAGGACAAGGGTATCACCGATACCGATAACCTGGAGTTCACTTACTCCGATAACTTCAAGAACATTTTTGATCTGTACATCAACAACTCCTGCACAGCACCCGGTCTGCTGGGAAGCAAGTCTGTAGACGACTCCATGGCTGAGTTCGCTCTGGGTCAGGCAGCAATGGTACAGAACGGTAACTGGGGTTGGAGCCAGATCAATGGCGTAGACGGTAACACCGTTAAGGCTGAGGATGTTAAGTTCCTTCCTATCTATACAGGAGTTGAAGGTGAAGAGAACCAGGGACTGTGCACCGGTACTGAGAACTTCTTCTGCATCAACAAGGAAGCTTCTGCTGAGGATCAGGCAGCATCTATCGCATTCGTTGAATGGCTGTTCTCTTCTGAAACCGGTAAGGCAGCAGTAACCAATGACCTTGGCTTCATTGCTCCTTTCGATACCTTCAGCGATGATGAAAAGCCCACCGATCCTCTGGCACAGGAAGTTCTTCGTTACATGGCAGATACCTCCAAGACATCTGTATCCTGGAACTTCACTTCCTTCCCCAGCCAGCAGTTCAAGGATGACTTCGGTGCAGCTCTTCTGGAGTATGCTTCCGGTTCCATCGACTGGGACGCTGTAAAGACAAAAGTAGTTGACGAATGGGCAGCTGAAAAGGCCGCAACCGCAGCTAACTAATTGATCTCAGCTTATAACTATTCTGAATCGTTATCCATCTTATATAACTTCAGACACAGGGGGCGGTGGTGGTACCACGGCCCCCGTGTTTGTAAAACCCGGAATATCATGTAAAAAGGAATTAATAGGAGAAGGCTTATGCAAAAGACATTAAAACGATATTTTCCCATTTTTGTACTGCCTACATTGATCGCATTTTCCTTTGCATTTATCATACCGTTTGTTATGGGCGTATATCTGTCCTTTTGCAAATTTAAAACGATTACAAATGCACAATTTGTAGGCCTGGAAAATTATATCAAAATTTTTGCGGACAAAGATTTTGTCAACGCATTCGGTTTTACCTTAAAGTTTTCTGTTGTATCTATCATTACCATTAACGTGTTTGCGTTCATTCTGGCACTGGCACTGACCAGAAAGATCAAAGGAACCAACCTGTTCCGTACCGTATTCTTCATGCCGAACCTGATCGGTGGTATCATCCTGGGTTATATCTGGCAGCAGATGATCAATGCGGTATTGTTGAAATATGAGACCACACTGGTAGCTAATCCTACCTATGGTTTCTGGGGATTGGTCATCCTGATGAACTGGCAGATGATCGGTTATATGATGATCATTTATGTAGCCGGACTACAGAATGTACCTACAGACCTGATCGAAGCAGCACAGATTGACGGAGCTACTTCGTTACAGACTTTATTCAAAGTGAAAATTCCGATGGTTATGCCAT
>OFSD01002333.1_pt1 | contig 12208 bp, 10 predicted proteins | sample 1543191 | NCBI WGS metagenome assembly OFSD01 (sample SAMN04209221, study PRJEB22552) | human gut metagenome | biome: gut; material: feces | host: Homo sapiens | place: USA: Oklahoma
ATATGGCACTGCTGAAAAGACTATTCGCTCACGGGAGTCTGCCGCCCAAAGCGCAGCTGCGAGGAAAACGCTGCTGGCTGTACCTTCGGGTGAACACGAACAATCCGGCAGCAGACGAGATCGGTATCAGCGGACAGGACACTTACCTGCGCCAATTTGCGGAAGAAAACAGCCTGCAGATCGTCGGCGTATACAAAGATTATATGTACGGATGGGACCTCCGGAGGCCCAGCCTCCGGTTCCTGGCGCGGGAGGCTGCCGAAAAGAAAATGGATTACATCCTGTCCTGTAAACAGGATCGGATCTACCGGGGCCACGACCTGCGGGGCCTCCTGCAGTATGAGGATCACATGCACGCCCTCGGTGTGGACATCCTGTATCCCTTCGAACAGGACTAAGCAAACAGGCATACATCCAATCAGCCTATGGGGCGTACCAATGCGGTGCGCCCCTGTTTTTCAGTTGGAGGTGAATGCCGCTGAATAAACCGGGCAGATCGGGAGGGATCCTCCCGTATCTGTTTCTCTACATCCCCGTGGTCTGGGCCGCGCTCCTGATCGCCCAGTCCCTCGGGGACGACCTGCCGGAACTGCTGATGAACCTGACCGCAGCCCTGCAGACCCCTTTGAAGATCCACTGGACGGGACACAGCCTGATGAGCATTCTCGCCTGCACCGGCCTCTATGTCATGGGGATCTGCCTCTACCGCACCACCCAGGGCCGTACCCGCGACGGCGAGGAACACGGCTCGGCACAGTGGGCGTCTCCCAAACAGGTCAACGCTATGTTCTGTCAAAAGCAGAATAAGCCCCTGACACAAAATGTCCGTTTGGGGCTGGATACCCACAAGCACCGCAGGTCCCTCAACGTACTGGTCATCGGCGGCAGCGGCGCGGCCAAGACCCGCAGCTATGTCCTGCCTAACATTTTGGAGGCCAACACCAACTATGTGATCACCGACCCCAAAATGGAGGTGCTCACCGCCACCGGCGGTTACCTCAAAAGCCAGGGCTATGATGTGCGGGTGCTGAACCTTGTCAATCTGGAACAGTCGGACGGATACAACCCCTTCCGCTATATCCGGGACGAAAAGGACGCCCTGCGGCTGGTCAACAACCTCATCCAAGCCACCACGCCCAAGAACAGCCATGAGTCGGACCCGTTCTGGACCAAGGCCGAAACGGCGCTGCTGCAGGCCATCATCCTCATGCTGTTCCAGGAGGCGCCGGAGTCCGAGCAGAACTTCTCTATGGTTATGCGGGTGCTGGAGTACGCGGAGGTGAAGGAGGACGACGAGGACCACGTCTCGCCGCTGGATCTGCTGTTCAGCGCCATTGAGCGGGAAAAGCCAGACAGCATCGCCGTCCGGCAGTATAAGGTCTTCAAGATGGCGGCGGGCAAGACTTCCAAGAGCATCCTTGTGTCCACCGCTGTGCGTCTGGCGCCCTTCAACCTGCCCCAGATCCGGGCCATCACCGACCACGACGATATGGACCTCTACACCCTGGGGGAGAAGAAATGTGCCCTGTACGCTGTTATCCCGGACAATGACAATACCTATAACTTTTTGGTAAGTCTGCTTTATTCCCAGGTGTTCCAGACCCTTTACTACTGTGCAGACCAGATCCACCATGGGGCGCTGCCGTGTCATGTCCACTTTATTTTGGACGAAGCGCCATCGGTCAATCTGCCGGGGCTGCCGCGGGAGCTTGCGACCATGCGCTCACGCAACATCTCCTGCAGCACCATCATCCAGAACATGGCGCAGATCAAGGAGCTGTACAAGGACTCATGGGAAACCATCCCCGGCAACTCGGACACGCTGCTCTATCTGGGCGGTAACGAGGCAAGCACCCACAAGTACATTTCCGAGGCGTTGGGCAAGTCCACCATCGGCACCAAGACCCACGGGCAGACCAAAGGGCGGTCCGGGTCTTACTCCACCAACTTCCAGATGAGCGGCAGAGAACTGCTGACGCCGGACGAGGTGCGGATGCTGGATAACCGATATTGCATCCTGTTCATCCGCGGCACACAGCCGGTGATGGACGAAAAGTATGAGCTCATGGAGCATCCCGCCATCCGCTATACGATGGACGGCGGCGGACCGCCCTACATCCACCACGGAACGGCAGAGCCTCCCATTCCGGGAAAGCCGCTGTTCCAAACTGATTTTGACAATGAAAAGGAGAATGCTGCAGCATGAAACATGATTTGAACAACAAGAATTTCGAGAGAAAGGCAAAGCGCGTCTATTCCGTGTTTGCCTGCGTTGCCCTGCTTCTGGTCGCCACCGCAGTGCCTGCGCTGGCGGCAGATGACCCGCTGACGGTGGTCAACAACCTGTCTGATTTCATTTTCTCGCTGATCCGCGCCATTGGCCTTATCCTGCTGGGCTTCGGTATTTTGCAGGTGGGCCTGTCTCTCAAGAGTCATGACCCATCCCAGCGCGCCAACGGTATGCTGACGGTGGCAGGCGGTATCGTCATTACCTTTACTAAGGAGATACTCTCCCTCATCACCGGCTGAAAAACGCAGCAGGGTGAACGGCATGATACCGTTCACCCTGTTCTTCCCGTAGGAGGTGATTTTGAATGGGAAGCGGAAACTGGATCGTAGACAATTTGAACTCTGCGCTGGAAATGTGGAACGGAAGGCTGGCAGAGATCTGGCAGCTCATCAGCACCTCGCCGGAGTCCTTTAAGGGCGGCGGTGTCTGGAATGTCATCGTGAACATCAACGATGGATTAAAAGCTGTGGGGTATGCGCTGTTGGTGCTGTTTTTCGTGATGGGCGTGGTCAAGACCTGCGGCAGCTTTACCGAGATGAAGAAGCCGGAAGTGGCCTTCAAATGCTTCATCCGCTTTGTGCTGGCGCAGGCGGCGGTATCGTGGGGCATGGATCTGATGACCGGCGCGTTTCGCGTTGCCCAGGGCATGGTGACAACCATCATGGATTCCTCCGGGCTGACGGCGATGTCTGCCACCACATTACCGGATGAACTGGTGAGTGTCATCGAGGATGTGGGCTTTATTGACTCCATCCCCCTTTGGGCGGTGACGCTGCTGGGCTCGCTCTTTATCTGGGTGCTCTCCCTTGTCATGATACTGACGGTGTATAGCCGTTTTTTTAAGCTCTATATCGCAACGGCCATCGCACCCATCCCGTTGGCCAGCTTTGCGGGACAGCCCTCCAGCAGTATCGGCGTTGCTTTTCTGAAAAGCTATGCCGCCATCTGCATGGAGGGCTGTGTCATCGTATTGGCCTGTGTGATCTTCTCTGCTTTTGCCTCGTCCCCGCCCGCCATTGCGGACGATACGCTGGCGGCAGCCACCATCGTATGGAACTATGTGGGCGAGCTGATCTTCAATATGCTGGTGCTGGTGGGCGCGATCAAGATGAGCGACCGCATCATCCGGGAGTTGATGGGCCTTGGCTGATTCAGCGCCACAGGCCCTCTGTGCTGACGGTGTCTTCGCCGTTCTCCCGTGCTTTGCGAACACGGTAGGAGAAATACTCCATAGCGGCAGCGTCATCCCGTGCCTGCATAACAAGATCGCAGACAAAGCGGATCAGCGAAAGCAGCCAGGACAGCACCACCAGCCCTACAAGGGCGAACAGGATGCGGTCTGCCAGCACGGTATGGGCGCGATACCAACCGTGGAACACCGTCAGCATGGACACGGTGTACAAAAGCGGGATGGTCATCCGTGTCAGCGCGGCGAACCGGGAGAGAAGCGCCAGGACGCCAAGCCCGGCGATCATCAGAAAAGCGATCATGTGTCACGACCTCCTTCATCGGGTTTGTGGCATAGTACCATGACTGCACAGACAAAGCAAGAGTCTGTTCAGCAAAACTCAGAAAAAACTCGGAGGTGATCCATTGGAGGTCCGCATCAACAAAGAAGTACGAAATTACCAGGAGAGTCTATTCTTCGGCCTGTCCCTACGGCAGTTGCTGTTCGCACTGCTGGCGGTCGCCGTGGCAGTGGGCGTATATTTCGGCCTGCGCCCTGTGCTGGGAAATGGGGAGATCGGCTGGGTCTGCGTGCTTGCAGCCTTTCCCTTTGCCCTGGGCGGCTTTTTTCAGTATAACGGCATGACGCTGGAACGCTTTCTGCTCGCGTATATCCGCTCGGAATTCCGGTTTCCCCGCAGGCTTGTGTTCAAATCGGACAACATATACGCCAAAGCTCTGGAAAATTCAACGATAAAGGAGGCTCTCAAACTTGATTAAAACTCTGCAAAATACACTGAAGCAGGACAAAGAAAGATTTACGGTTCCGAAATCTGTACAGGACATCATCCCCATCCGCCGCATCTGGCCGGATGGGGTCTTTCAATTTGGCAGCAAGTATTCTAAAACACTGCGTTTTAGCGACATCAACTACGCCATCGCCTCGAAAGAGGATAAGACAGCCATGTTTCTCAGCTATTCCGAGCTGCTGAACGCGCTGGACACCGGCTCCACCACGAAGATCACCATCAACAATAAGCGCCTGGACCGACGCAATTTTGAGCAGGAGATCCTCATCCCGCCCAAGGGAGATGATCTGGACGGCGGGCGTAAGGAATACAACGCCATGCTGCTGGATAAGGTGACGGACTCATCCAACAGTGTGGTGCAGGAGCGCTACATCACCCTGTCCGTCCATAAGAAAAATGTAGAGGAGGCCCGCGCATTTTTTGACCGCACGGTCCATGACGCCTCTTCCCGCCTGAACCACATGGACTCCCACTGCGAGGAGATGGATGCGGCAGACCGCCTCCACATCCTGCATGATTTCTACCGTGTGGGTGAGGAAAGCGAGTTCCGCTTTGACCTCCGGGAGAACATGAAGAACGGGCGTTCCTTCAAGGACGCCATCTGCCCGGACAGCATGGAATTCAAAAAAGATCATTTTATCATGGGCGGTAAATATGGCCGGGTGCTTTTTTTGAAGGAGTATGCCAGCTACATCAAGGATTCCATGATCAATGAGCTTACCAGCCTGAACCGCAGTCTCATGCTGTCCATTGATATCATCCCTGTCCCTACCGACGAGGCGGTGCGGGAGATGCAGAACCGCCTGCTGGGTGTGGAGACCAATGTGACCAACTGGCAGCGCCGGCAGAACGCCAACAATAACTTTTCTGCCGTTGTCCCCTACGATCTGGAGCAGCAGCGCAAGGAGACCCGCGAGATGCTGGACGATCTCACCACCCGCGACCAGCGGATGATGTTTGCCGTGGTGACGCTGGTGCATCTGGCAGACAGCAAGGAAGAACTGGACAGTGATACGGAAACGCTCCAGTCCATTGCCCGCAAGCACCTCTGTCAGCTCACGACGCTGAACTGGCAGCAGGCGGACGGGCTGGTGACGGCGCTGCCGCTGGGCCTGCGCCGCATCGATGCCCTGCGCACACTGACCACGGAAGCGCTGGCTGTTCTCATGCCCTTTAAGGCCCAGGAGATCTGGGACCGGGGCGGCGTGTACTACGGGCAGAACGCCATCAGCAAAAATCTCATCGTGGCGGACCGCAGGCAGCTTCTCAACGGCAACGCATTCATTCTGGGCGTCTCCGGCTCCGGTAAATCCTTCAGCGCCAAGAAGGAGATGGTGTCACTGGCGCTGTCCACGCAGGACGATATCATCGTCATCGATCCGGAATCGGAGTACCGCCCCCTCATCGAAGGACTGGGCGGCCAGGTCATCAATATCTCCGCCACCTCACCCAACCATATCAACGCCATGGATATGGAGCAGGGCTATGGGGACGGAGAGAACCCCGTAGTGCTGAAATCCGAGTTCCTGCTCTCCCTCTGTGAACAGCTCATTGGGGCAGGCAAGCTGTCTGCCAAGGAAAAATCCGTCATCGACCGCTGTACCGCGCAGGTGTACCGGGACTATATCCGCAGCGGCTATCACGGCGCGGTCCCCACCTTGCAGGACTTCCACGCGGAGCTGCTCCGCCAGCCGGAAAAGGAAGCACAGGATGTGGCGCTGGCCATTGAGCTGTTTACAGACGGCAGTCTCAACACCTTTGCCAAGCCCACCAATGTGGACACCAACGCCCGTATCCTCTGCTACGATATCCGGGACCTTGGCAAGCAGCTTCTGCCGGTAGGTATGCTGGTGGTGCTGGACAGCATCTTCAACCGCATCATCCGCAACCGTGGGCTGAAGCGCAACACCTGGATCTATATTGATGAGATCTACCTGCTGTTCCAGCATGAGTACAGCGCCAATTTCCTGTTCACCCTGTGGAAACGAATGCGAAAATACCAGGCTTGCGGAACGGGGATCAGCCAGAATATCGAAGACCTGCTCCAGTCTCACACGGCCCGCACCATGCTGGCCAACAGCGAATTTCTCATCATGCTGAATCAGGCGGCCACAGACCGGGAGGAACTGGCGCACCTGCTGAATATCTCAGATAACCAGCTTTCCTACATCACCAACGTGGACTCCGGCCGGGGCCTCATTAAGTGCGGAAGCGCTATCGTGCCTTTTGTGGACAGCTTTCCCCGCCACACCAGGCTGTATCAGATGATGACGACCCGCCCCTCCGACCTTATCGCGTGATGTGCTATGAAAAAAATCAAAGAAAAACCCACGCTCTCTGAATGCATCAAGGAAAAGGCGGTATCGACACCCAGAGAACTGCTACGCAAAGGCTTAGACGACGGCTCTGAGCGGCTGCGGACGCAGCTGCGGGATACGGCCCAGCACGGGCAGGCAGACGAGTACGGCGGCGACACCATTGAGGATACCGCCGCCCGCGGCCTGCGTCGGGCAGAAAAGGAACTCACCCGGCAGCGGAAGAAGAAACCGCAGGAGCAGCCGCCGAAGGGCGGCGCTCCTGCTGCCGATGCCACAGAGCAAAAGCCTTCTGCTATCAAGGGAAAAGATACCACTTCTGCCGGGTCGCAGCCGCAGAGCGCTGCGGAGCGTGGATGGCAGCAGGCGCGCCAGAACGCAGCGCAAAAGGCCGCCAAGGTCAAGACAAAAGATACCTATATCGGCGCACAGACAGAGACACAGGTCACAGTGGCAGCGGAACCGCAGCGGCAGGGGCAGAGAGTATTCATGGAGGAACGCGGGCGCAAAGCTGCCCGATGGCAGGCAGAGCAAAAGCGAGCCGTATCGCGCCGCCGAATCAAGACGGCACAAGCCTTACATTCAGACAGGGGCGGCAGCGCCATGCCAGACAGAATGCGTTCGGAGCAGATACCGCACATCAAAGAACGGGCTGAAACCAGCTTGCCCAAACCAGCGAGGAAAAAGCACTTGCCGATGGAGCGTGACATCGTCTCTGTTTCGCCGCGTTCTAAGAAGATAGCTGATACAGCGAAAACTTTGGAGTCCGCACAGAAGCAGGCGGTTATGCTGCAAAGCAGCGCCCGCACCGCACGGGAAGCAGCGGTGCAGACAGCGCGGTATCAGCAAGCCGCGAAAGCGGCGCAGGCCACCGCGCAGAAAGCATCCCAGGCGGCAGGACGGGCGCTGCGGGCCATCCTGTCCGCCGCCAGAAGTCTTGCGGCGGCGATGATGGCGGGCGGCAGCACGGTCCTCTCGATGGTGTTAGTCATCTGCCTGATTGGGCTCCTGATCGCGTCACCGTTTGGGATATTCTTCTCCGGTGAGGACAGCGGTACCGGATATACGATGCCGGAGGCTGTGACGATGCTGAACACGGAGTTTACAGACCGCATCGAGCAGATCAAGGCGGAGAACTCCTATGACGAACTGGATATGGACAACGCGGGCAGTGCCGCTATGGTGGCGAACTGGCGGGATGTGCTGGCGGTCTATGCTGTGCGGACAACGACAGATGCATCGTCGCCGGACGAGGTTGCGACGCTGACGGAAGAAAAGCTGGATATTCTGCGGCAGATTTTCTGGGAGATGAATGAGATTTCCTATTGGCTGGAGACAGTCCCCGGCGGTGAGGATGAGGAAGATACCGTGATCCTGCACATCCGGGTTGCGGTGAAAGATCATCTGCAAATGGCGGAGGCATATCACTTCACGACTGAGCAGAAAAAGCTACTGGAGGAACTGATGCAGCCGGAGTATGAGGAACTCTTCATGCGGCTCACCGGCAGCTACCAGGATATTGCACTCAGCGATAAGGAAGTTGCGGAGATCATGGAAAATCTCCCCGCCGATCTCAGCGAGAATCGCAAGCAAGTAGTTCTGACGGCGTATCAGCTCTTGGGCAAAGTTCATTATTTCTGGGGAGGAAAATCTTTGGTGATCGGTTGGGACAGTCGCTGGGGAATGCCGATGAAAGTTACAGCCGAGGGCAGTTCCACCACCGGCACCGTGCGGCCCTTCGGACTGGATTGTTCGGGAATGGTGGATTGGGTATTCTACAACCAGAGCGGCGGACAATACGTCATTGGGCATGGCGGCGGGGCCACCGCACAGCACAGCTACTGTGCGCCTATTGCTTGGGGTGACGCCCAGCCGGGAGACCTTGTCTTTTATCCAGGCGACAGCCATGTCGGTATTGTCTGCGGCTTTGACAGCAGCGGTAATATCATGGTCATCCACTGTGCCAGCAGCGAGAATAATGTGGTGGTGACGGGGAAAAGCGGCTTCACCTCGATTGGCAGGCCCGAGTATTTTGCGGATTGAGAAATGTGCGCATGGAGATGTGTTCATAGTTGATTGCTATCATGCTCCATGATATACAGAGAAAGGCAGGGAGCCTCAATAGAGGCTCCCTGCCGCTTGGGTTCTTATTTGCCCTGATAGGCTCTGAAAAGGAAAGTAACGATTTGTGCGCGGGTGCAGCTATTGTCCGGCCCGAACAGGCCATCACCAATGCCGTTGGTAACGCCGTTCTCCACCGCCCATGCCACAGCGTTTGCATAGTAGCTATCGGTAAGAACATCGCTGAACTCTGCCTTGCTATCGACCAGCTTACCAATGGCACGGAACAGGAAAGTCACGCTCTGGGCACGGGTGCAGGTGGCGTCAGGACTGAATTTGCCATCGCCCGTTCCTGTGGTGATACCGTTCTCCACCGCCCACGCAACTGCCTTAGCATAATAGCTGTCCGCAGAAACATCAGAGAAACTGCTCATAGCCTTGGGTTCGGGAGAACCGGCAGCACGCCACAGGAAGGTGACGATCTGTGCGCGGGTGCAAGGCTGGTTCGGCCCAAAGAGGCCGTTGCCAATACCGCCGGTGATGCCGTTCTTCGCCGCCCACAAAACCGCGTCAGCATAATAGCTGTTGGCGGGAACATCGGCAAAATAGTCAGCCGCGGATTTCTCCGGCGCAAAGGTCGCACTTACCGTGACCTTGCTGGCGGGCATGGTAAAGATATATTTGCCGTTGCCCTTATCGGTCAACTTCAATTCATTGCCGTTCTTGTCGGTCACGGTAAGGCCATCCAACTGATAGCCGCTGTCAGGCTTCGCAGTGATGGTCACAGTATCGCCCTTTTCCGCAGAACGCGGGCTAACGGTCACAGTGCCGTTCTCCGTTTTGCTGGGAGTGGTCACGGAATAGCTGGGAGAGCTGCTGCCGCCGGAGCTTCTCCGAACCAGAGCATTGATAGCGTCCTCAATGGCCTTCGCCATTGCATCCACTTCGCTTTGTTCAGTGATATTCTTGCCACGGACAACAGCATCAAGGGCTGCTTTCACAGCGGAAAAATCTCTGTAATCGTTCTCATTCAAAGCGTTCGCTTTTTCAATAGCCGCATCGACTGCGGTGTAGTCAGCGGAAATATGCCACTTGTCCCAGCTGAACGTCGGATGCTTGATACCGGCTACCCATTTGACACTTGGATCGGCATTGGTCTGAAGGTCATCAAGGACATCTTCGGAGGTGAAGTTGGAGACAGCAGTGCCGCACGATGACTGGTCAAAGGTCGGGTCGGCACCCGCAGTACCTGCATCCCAATCAACCACCAGCTTAGTAACGGCTAAGTAATTGCCTTTATTATCAGGATATTTTTCTTCATCAAGCGTTACACCATCAGGAGGGGTATCCGGCCAAATGCAGTCGGTAACATGGGTCTTTACAACTGCTGTAATCCAAGTGATATTGCCAGGCTCAGCGCCAGTGATGTTTTTTGTTGCAACTATGCAATTTTTGATTATTACGCCAGGCTTGTTCCCAGAGAAGTTTTCAAAGTTTGCACCGAGAATACCACCTACAGCTGAATAGATATTATTGCAGGAAACAGAACCACCAAACCAGCAATCAGTAATCGACGAGCTGTCCGCAGAGTTTTCCCACTGACCAATCAGCCCGCCAACGGTATCAACATGATTTTCATCGGATTCTGTACTGATAACCGTGGCGTCTGAGGCGCAGCCTTTTACTTGTGTACTCCAAGTGCATTGACCAATCAGTCCACCAACCATCTTGTCGCCAACATTGTTTTCTATTTTTCCGCTTGTATAGCAGTTTTCAACTGTGCCGCCATTGACCCAATCTGCCAAAATGCCGGCAAGTAACGAACCATCATTTGAGGCAATATCAGCGTCTATAACAAGTAAATTCTTTAATGTACCACCATCAGAAACAACTCCGAAAAGTCCATTTCGAATAAGCTCGTCACCAGTAGAGTGATGATACAAATTCATGATTTTATGATGCTGTCCATTAAAAGTACCAGCAAAAAATCTTCCCTGGTTACTGCCATCTCCAATGGGAGTCCACTGGGAGCCGGATAAGTCGAGGTCATTATCTAAGTAAATCGTTTTCCCTCCAAATAATACAGGTGTAGCTTTGTCATTGACCAGCTGTGCCAAGCCAGCCAGCTGTTCAGCCGTTGAAATATGGTATTCCGAAGCATCGGGCGCACTCGTATACCAACTTGTGTCTGCTGTGCCGTCCCAATTATCTACTGAAGTTCCCTCTGCAAACGCCGCCGTTGGCAGCAGCGTAAAGCACAGTGCCAGAATAAGCAGCAGACTTCCGATGCGTTTTTTCATGGTGTATCCTCCTTTGTATGATGGTCAAAATTTTGTTCATGCCCGCCTGACCACAGCGGGCAAAGTCCACAGGTTACAGAGCGGTATCATCCCGTGGGTACCCACGGGATGAGGGGCGCGCCCCTCATCATAAGTTTTTCGCTTTATACCAATCCATAATAATTATATCCGCAACTTCACAAAATGTAAATCGTTCTAAAGTATGAGGATGGATAAAATTTTTGAATATGCTACTCGCCTTCGCGTTTTACAACATTCAGCCATTTCTTTTTCCATGTATTAGGGTGGATCAGCAAGGTTGGCTTCCCCAACGCAAGGGCATAGGCCATAGCCTTGTCCTCTGCGCTACCGCTGGCAAGTTCAGGGTCATATACGGCCACCAGCATATCAGACTGCTTGACGATCCGCCGATAGGCCATAAGCTGTGCGTTGGGTGTCTCCTGATAGTCTACACAGGAAAGGTCGGTGCAGTCCGCCAGCATATCGAAATAGCGTTCACGCAGCTGCGGCGTCCACTTGGTAGCCTGTTCTTCAAAAGGGGTTACGCAAACAAGGCGCATGGCCTCGTCATTCTGCTTTGTGATATTGACGATTTCCCCGGCGTACAATCCCACGCCGGGGTCACAGGCAACTTGAAATTCTGTCACTCCACATTGACGCAGTTCCATAATACACTGAGCCAGTTCCAGTTTCATTCGGCGGCATTGGGTATCTTCTTCATCAAAGCCCCACGGAAACCGCATGGGATGCTGGCCTATAATCGCACAACGGTACTCTTTTTCCATATTCCCACCAGCTTTTATGTAGTCTATTAGCTTACAATTTGTATTCTAACAGCCGCTATTTTTCGCGTCAACAGGAATGTAAGCTATAAGCATACAAAATAAATACTTACAGCGCACAAGTGGAGGCGAACACATGGATAAGAAGCTACTCGGAAAGCGAATCAATATCGCACGCAAGGAACGGGGCTGGACGAGTGAGCGTCTGTCAGAAGCCTGCAACATTAATGCAACCTATCTCCGGCAAATCGAATCAGGAGCAAAAGTTCCAAGTCTACAAGTATTTGTTTTGCTGTGTGAAGCATTGAAAGTCTCGCCAACCTATTTGTTGGCAGAAGTTTTACCCAGCATGGAACTTCAAAACATGGATGTGCTTTTAGAGTTGTGGCAGACTGCCACACCAAGGCAAATTACAATGATTACTTCCATGATTCGGAGTGCGCTGGACGCGTCTAAAGATTAAAAGTGGGCGGGCAGCTGTATA
>OFSD01002338.1_pt1 | contig 12195 bp, 8 predicted proteins | sample 1543191 | NCBI WGS metagenome assembly OFSD01 (sample SAMN04209221, study PRJEB22552) | human gut metagenome | biome: gut; material: feces | host: Homo sapiens | place: USA: Oklahoma
CCTGAAGGAGCTGATGCTGGCGGCAAGTACGTCGGGCGACGATTTCCCCAACGAACACCACCGGTTCTACATGCGCCGTATGCGTTCGCTGGCGGCCGACTCGGTGGGCATGAGCTACCGCTTGGAGCATTCGCTGGCGCCCTACGTCACGTTCCTGGTGATGCCGATCTTCGCATTGGCGAATGCGGGTGTCGAGATCACTTCGCCCGAATACCTGAATATTTTTCACTATTCGTCCGAGATCGGGTCGATCGGGATGGGAATTTTCTTCGGCCTGGTGGTCGGTAAGCCTTTGGGCATATTTCTTGCGAGCTGGGGTGCCGTGAAATCCGGCCTTGCCGTGATGCCCGAAGGGGCTACGTGGCGCCTGTTGCTGGCTGTGGCCTGTCTGGGCGGTATCGGCTTCACGATGTCGTTGTTCGTCGACGCGCTGGCCTACACCGAACCCGACCTGATCGACCGGGGCAAGATAGCGATCCTGATGGGCTCGACGGCCGCGGCCGTGCTGGGAAGCCTGCTGATTTTGATTTTTTCGAAGAAACGGAAATAATTAAGTATGCGTAAAACATTTTTTGCTCTGACAGCCGTGGCGTTGCTGGCCGGGGCCTGCTCCAGGAAGTCGGGCGGGGGCGTGAAACTCAAGGCCGACACCGATTCGGTGGCTTATATCATCGGCATGAACGTGGGCATGAACTTGCTGAAAATGGATTCGACGCTCAACGTCAACGCCGTTTGCGAGGGTATCCGCGACGTATTCCGTGCCGGGGCGAAACTCTCGGCGGACGATGCCGAGCTCTATTACCTTCGTTACATGAACTACGTGCTGCCCGAAAAGGCGCGTGCCTACGAGGAGCAGTTCCTCGCAGACTTTGCCAAATCGAACCGCAGCTATGCCCGTACGCCGTCGGGCGTGACCTATACGGTGGAGGTGCTGGGCGACCAGGAGCAGATCCCGGTTTCCGACCGGGACAGCGTCGCGCTGCGCTACATCATCCGTACGGCCGACGGGGCCGACGTCTACTCTTCCTACGAGCGCCGCGACACGCTGCGCACGTCGCTCGGCAGCCTGGGCAAGGGAATGAAGGAGAGCGTGAAACTGATCGGCAAGGGCGGTAAGATCAATGCCTGGATGCCTTCGTCGGCGGCCTATGGCTCTGCGGGGGACAAAGAGCTCGGGATCAAACCCAATGCCACGCTTTATTACGAAATCGAGCTTGTCGATCTCGACAAATATACGAATTGGTCGCGGCGCAATAATTTACGCCGGTAATTTGGGGCGATATTGTAATTATTTTATAACTTTGCGCGGGTGAACCCTGAACAGGCTCAAACGATTAGATTAAACATATTCAAAAAACGATGAAAAAGATTCTTTTTGCCGCGGCGCTTGCGGGTGCCGCAATCCTGACCGCCTGCGGAGACAAGGGCGGCGGTGTCCGTATGGGCAGCCTTTCCGAATTCGACTCGCTGTCGTATGTACTGGGTGCGAACATTGGTAACGGTATAAATTTTGAAATGAGGGACATCCCCTTCGATTTCAAGGCCATCGACAAGGGTATCAAGGAGAGTGCGATGGGTAAGGCTACGCAGGAGCACGACAAATCGCTCGAAATGCTGCGCGAGTACTTCATGACCAAGCGCGGCGAGCGCGCCCAGGCAATCGCCGCCAAACGTGCCGAGCAGGACAGCATCCGTCTGGCCGGAGGCGACAGCACTAAGGTCGAGTACCCCACGGCCGACCCTGCCATGTTCGAGAGCGAGGAGGAGCGTGCCGAGATTTCGTATGCCTTCGGTAACGACATCGGCTACAACATCAGCCAGAGCGGTATGCCCGTACAGCTGGTTTGGATCGGCCAGGCCATGCAGGACGTGCGTGACGGCAAGGCCAAGATGACCGAGGACGAAGTAAACCAGTACCTGCAATATTATTTCATGGTGAAGCGCCCTGCCGAGAATGCCGCCGCATCGAAGGCATGGCTGGAGAAGACCGAGAAGAAGTCGGGCGTCAAGAAGACCGAGTCGGGACTGCTCTACAAGGTTACCAAGGAGGGCGACGCTGCCAAGATGGCGAAGGATCCCCGCGATGTGGTTCGGGTACACTATACCGGATATACGCGTGAAGGCAAGGTATTCGACACCTCGATCTTCAAGAACCGTTCGAAAGAGCAGCAGGAGATGATGCGCAAGCAGAGCCCCGATTCGTTCGATGAAAAGGGTGCTCCCAAGGAAGCTGACGAACCCGCCAAGTTCCCGCTGAACCGTGTCATCAAGGGGTGGACGGAAGGTCTCCAGCTCGTGGGCGAGGGCGGTAAGATTACGCTCTGGATTCCGAGTGACCTGGCTTACGGTACGCGCGGTGCAGGCCGTGACATCGGCCCCAACGAGGCGCTCCAGTTCGATGTGGAAGTTATCGAAGTAATCCCTTACGAGGAGCCCGCACCGGCCGATTCGACCGCGACGGCACCTGCGACGGCACCTGCAAAATAAGCGGGATGCATTTCCGGAAGATATTTGGAACCGGGCTCCGCTCGGAGCCCGGTTCTTTTTATATAAATAGGTATTCCATCGGTGTGAACCGGATGCCGTCGACGGTGCGTTCGCTGCCGGTCGCGCGGAATCCCAGCCTGCGGTAGGCTTCGACGGCGTAGGGCGAGGAGTTTACCGTGATCCGGGGTGTGTCCGGTGCCGTGCGGCAGTGGTCGCGCAGTGCGGAGAACAGGGCACGGGCGATGCCCTGCCGATGGCAGGCTTTCTCCACGAAAAGGAGGCACAGGTGGCTGCGGCGCGTCAGGGTGATGATCCCGATAAGCGTTCCCTGCCGAAAAGCGCCCCATGATTGCATCGACCCGTTGCGGTGCTGTGCCGCGAGTGTTTCCGGTGCGGCAAAGCGGAAGAATGCGCCGATGCCCTCGGGGCTGTATTCCGGGGCTTCGAACTCGGCGAAGACGCGCCCTGCGAGGGCGGATGCTGCCGGCAGTTCCGTTTCGTGCAGGGGGCGTATGGCGGTGTCGGTAGGTTTTTCCATGTTTATGCGTATAAAGCAACGGCGGCCGGAAATCGCTCCGGCCGCCGCTGTGTATGGTGTCTGCCCGTTTTAGAACGGCAGGTCGTCCACTTCTGCCGGGGAAGAGGCAAAGGAGGGCTCTTCGGCCACAGGGGGCATGTCGGGCATCGGGGCGGCGGATTCGGCTTGCTTGGGTTGGATGCGCCATGCGCGGATGTCGGTGTACCAGCGGCCGTTGTATTCGCGCGACTCGATGTTGACCGAGACGTTGTAGGTCGAGCCCTCTTTCAGACGGGCCACGTCTTCGGGCTTGTTGAAGAACGTAACGCAGATTTTGCGTGTGAAAGAGCCTTCGTTCATTTCGAAAACCACATCCTGACGCTGCCACTCACCGCGTGCCGACGTTCCCTTCGTCACGGGCAGTATTTTGTAAACGGTTCCTTCGAATTCCATAGTGTAAATAGGGTTTGTTTGCGGCAAAGGTAGCAATTTTCCGGGACATTCGGAGCCTTTCCCGCGGAAAAAACGCCTGACGTCCGAAGATCGGCGGATGCGGCGTTTCTGTCCCGGAACCGCGGCGTGCGCCCCGTTCCGTTCGGCTCCGTCGGAGGTTCGGCCCTTTCTTTTTGCTGCCTGTTACAGTGGCCTGCGGCCCGTAATCCGTATAAAAAAGCAGGACCCGGTTTGCTTTTTTTGCTTTTTTTGAATTATCTTTGGTGCTGTAATGATATTTTTTATTTGTCGGAGCGTTCTGCCGGACTGTCCGGTTTCGGCTGCGTCCGGCGTGTTGGCACCTTTGTCCATGATGAAAAAACTACTGCTTTTTGTTGCGCTTCTCGGCCTTGCGCTGCCCCTGCGGGCGCAGGACGACAAGGCGCTGGCCGCCGCCGCTGCGAAGGCCGACCTGAAACTGATGTCGTTCAACATCCGCTATTACAAGCCCGGCGCCGACGGCGACAACGGCTGGGTTGCGCGGCGCGCCGCCTGTCTGGAGATGATCCGTGCGGAATCGCCCGACGTCATCGGCTTCCAGGAGCCGCACCGGCCGCAGATCGACTATCTGAAGGTGAACCTCCCCGAATACGCCGAGGTCGACATGGGACGCGACGCCGCGACCGACATCGAGAAGAAACCCGACGGCGGCGAGCATCTGATGATCATGTACCGCCGTTCGAAATACATCCTGCTCGACAGCGGGTTTTTCTGGATCAGCCCCACGCCCGAATGCCCTTCGCGGGGCTGGGACGCCATGTGCCGCCGCGTCACGGTGTGGGTGCAGCTCAAGGACCGGAAAACCGGAAAGGAGTTCTTCTATTTCGACACCCATTTCGATCATATCGGCAAGCAGGCCCGCGCCGAATCGGCCCGGATGATGGTCGCCCGGATGAAGCGGATCGCCGGTGAGAAGGCCGCCGTCTTTCTCTCGGGAGACCTGAATACGACCTACGACAACGCCCTGCTCGACCCGCTGAAGGCGTGGATGCAGTCGGCGCGCCATGCGGCCCCGGTGACCGACGAACTGCCGACGTTCAACGACTTCGGCAAGCGTTCGCTGTGGATCGACTTCATTTTCGCCCGCAACGCCCGTGCGCTGGCCTACCGGACCCTTGTCGATTCCGGGCGTTACGGCGTTCCGTTCCTCTCGGACCACAATCCCGTTTACGCGCTCTACAAACTCTGAATCCGCCGGACGGCCGACAAACCCGGATACAACCAAATTCCGATACCATGAAGAACCTTTCCCTCGTTTTCCGCAGCCTCGCGCTGCCCGTGCTGCTGCTGACGCTGAACGCCGCCGGTGCGCAGGAGAAGCAACCGCTCCGTTACGTCGATGCCGCGACGCTGACCGTCATCGGCAAGAGCATGCCCACACCCAAACTGTTCCAGCGGGTCGACACCGCCCGTTACGAACTCTGGCAGCCCGTGAAGAACTACTCGGCCTTCTCCACCGGACTGGCCGTCGTTTTCCGCACCGACAGCCGGACGATCCGCGCCCGGTGGAAAACCGGCGGATACGGATTGGGCCACAACATGACCGCCATCGCCCGCAAGGGTCTCGACCTCTACATCGAGCGCGACGGGCAGTGGGTCTACGCCGGTTTCGGCTGGCCCAAGGGCGACAACCACGACAGCGCGCTGGTCGAGTATATGGACGAGGGCGAAAAGACCTGTCTGGTCTACCTGCCCCTGTGGGACGAGGTGCTTTCGCTGGAACTGGGCATCGACGGCGACAGCCGCATCGAGGCCGTTCCGAACCCCTTCCGCCACCGGATCGTGGTGCTCGGGTCGAGCATCACCCACGGCGCTTCGGCCGGGCGTCCCGGCATGACCTGGACGGCGCGGCTGGCCCGCCGGATGGGACTCGATTTCCTGAATCTCGGTTACAGCGGGCAATGCAAGCTGCAACCCGAATTCGCGCGGATGCTGGCCGAGATGGATGCCGACGCCTTTGTTTTCGACGCCTTCTCCAACCCGAGCGCCGGGGAGATCGAGGAGCGGCTCGACGCCTTCGTGGCGACCGTCCGCAAGGCGCATCCCTCGACGCCGCTGATCTTCATTCAGACCGAGGTCCGCGAGACCGTGAATTTCAACCTCCGGGCGCGGAAATTCGAATCCGACAAGCGCGCCGCCGCCGAAGCGGGCATCCGGCGGCTGATGAAGGACGACCGGAACATCTACTTCATCGACTCCCGGGGGATGATCGGCACGGACCACCTCGGGACGGTCGACGGTTCGCACCCCTCCGACCAGGGTTTCATGTACATGACCCGCCATCTCGAACCGCAGCTGCGCAAGATTTTCCGGAAATACGGAATCCGCTGATCCGCAGACCGGCAGGGCCGCAGCTTTCGGGCTGCGGCTTTTTCGTTTTTTGGGGCAGGAGGTTGCAAATCTGAAATTAATGCTATCTTTGCTTCCGGTATGACCGAAGATTTCATTCAGGAAAACGAGGATCGGGAACTGTTCCGGCGGATCAAGCAGGGGAGCGAGGAGGCTTTCCGGGTGGTTTACGGGAAGTATCACCGGATACTCTATGCCGTGGCCCTGAAGATGCTGAAGGACCGTTCCGCGGCCGAGAACGCCGTGCAGCACGTCTTCGTGAAACTTTGGATCGGGCGGCAGGAGATGACCGTCATGCTGAGCCTGCGGAACTACCTCTACACGATGACCCGCAACTACATCCTCAATTACCTGCGCAGCCGCAATACCGAGCTGGTGCACAGCTACCGCCTGGCGCAGCTCGTCCCCGAGGCCTCGGACCCGCTCGACGCGCAGATCGAGCGCGAGGATCTTTTGCAGATGCTCGATACGGTGATCGCGGGGCTTCCGACCCAGAAGCGGCAGGTCATGTACCTGCGCAAGGCGGGCTATTCGAACCCCGAGATCGCCGAAATGCTCAATCTTTCGGTCAACACCGTCCGTTCGCACTACCAGGAGGGCGTCAAACTCCTGAGGAGCCGTTTCGGCCATATCGTCCTGCTTATCTTTATCCTGCAAACTTTATTTTTATGAACAGACCTTCGGAAGAACTTTTGCATAAGACGCTCGAAAACCGCGCCACCGCCGCCGAGGCCGCTTCGGTCGCCGAGTGGCTCGCCACCGATTCGGGCCAGGCATGGGCCAGTCGCTACATCGGCCGCGACTTCGACCGGCAGGAGTCCTGCGGCGACTATGAGCGGGAGGAGGTCGCCTCGGAGCGCATCTTCGCGCGGATCAAAACCGCCCTCACGCGCGGCCGCCGCCGCCGCATTCTTTTTCGCGTCGCCGCCGTCGTGATTCCCGTCGCGCTGGTGCTGGGCGTCGCCCTGCGTCTCGACCGTCAGGTAGGGGGCATCTTTTCGGATGCGGAGTACGGTGAATTCGTCGTCGACCGGGGGCGGCGTACGCAGTGCCTGTTTCAGGACGGCACGGTCGCCCACCTCAATTCCGAGTCGAAAATCCACTATCCCGTGAAGTTCGGGCTTTTCGAGCGTCGCATCCGGCTCGAAGGCGAAGCCTATTTCGAGGTGACCCACAATCCCCGGCGGCCGTTCGTCGTGGAGTTCGAGGGCGGAGAGATCCAGGTGCTCGGCACGTCGTTCAACGTCAAGGCCTACCGCGACGACGACATCGTCGCCGTAACGCTCGACGAGGGGCGCGTGGTGCTCGACGACCGCCGCGGCGGTCGTTTCGAGCTGTCGCCCTCCGAACAGCTGCTCTACGACCGGCGCTCGGGCGAGGGGCGGATCGTCCGCGGCGCCGACGCCATGCGTTATTCGATCTGGAAGGACGACGTGATCTCGTTCCGCGACACGCCCCTTGCAGAGGTGCTCGAAACCCTTTCGCGGTGGTACGACGTGCGCTTCGAAACAGACGGACAGCCCGATCGCCCCATATCCTACACCTTTGCGACCGACAATACGCTGCTGGATAATGTTTTGCGTGAAATGGAACTGATCTCTCCGGTGCGTTTCGAACGCACCAAAACAGAAATAAAGGTAAGTTTCAGATAAAAAAAAGAGTTTCGGCTCATCGTTTTTTCCCGTTTGCGTGTCTATTCTGTGAAAAGCGCGCAAACGGGCTTTTTAGTAAACAACTACCTAAACTAATCTGTATGAAACGAATCAGACTACTATTTCTGATGCTGCTTTGTGTAGCCGGGACGGCCCTGACGGCCCGGGCGCAGAAAGTGACGTTGAATTTCCGGAATGCCAAGCTCGAACAGGTGTTCGGGCGGATTACCGAGCAGACGGGCTACACGTTCTACTATGCGCGTCCGACGGTCAATCCCGACAAGGTCGTCAGCATCGCCGTCGCGGATGTCGACGTGCGTGCGGCGCTGAAACAGCTGCTGGCGGACGACAAGGTCGAAATCGAGATCCGCGACGGCAAGATTTACCTTTCCCCCCCCCGGCAGAGTGCCGCTGTGCCGCAATCCGTTAAGGGCGTCGTCCGGGATGCCGCGGGCCAGCCCGTTGTCGGGGCCGCGGTGATCGTCAAGGGAACCACCCGCGGCGTGAGTTCCGGGACCGACGGCTCGTTCTCGTTCGAGGGTCTGGCTGACGGCGCCGTGCTGCAAGTCTCGGCGCTGGGCTACGCCTCTGCCGAAATCCCGGTCGGCAACCGTTCGTTCGTCACCGTGGAGCTGAAGGAGGACGCCACGCTCGTCGACGAGGTGGTGGTCGTGGGCTACGGCACGCAGAAGAAGGCCAACCTGACGGGCGCCGTCGACCAGGTCTCCTCGGAACTTCTGGAGAACCGTCCCGTGGCCAACGTCACGCAGATGTTGCAGGGCGCCGTGCCCAACCTCAATATTTCGCTGGCCGACGGCAAGCCCAACCGCTCGGCGTCGTACAACATCCGCGGCAAGACGTCGATCGGCGCGGGCGGATCGGCTCTGGTGCTGATCGACGGCGTCGAGGGCGACCCCGCGATGCTCAACCCCAACGACATCGAGTCGGTCTCGGTGCTCAAGGACGCAGCTTCGGCCGCCATCTACGGTTCGCGCGCACCCTACGGCGTGGTGCTCATCACCACCAAGGACCCGGGCAAACTCACCGACAAGTTCACGATCAACTACACGGGCAACGTCTCCATCCAGCAGCCCACGGCCATTCCCGACGTCGTGGACGACGGTTACGTCTATTCGCGCCTCTTCTACGACGCATGGTACAACTACCGCTTCAACGAGCCGACGGGCTTCAACAACTCGCAGGACTTTTCGCGTGCGTGGCTCGACACCTTCCGTCAGCGCAAACTCGCGGGCAACAAGCTCGAAACGGCCGTCGAACCCGACGGCAAGTACGTCTACTACGGCAATACGGACTACTACGACGCACTTTACAAGGATACGGTGATCGCCCAGACGCACAACATCTCGGTCAGCGGTTCGAACGGCAAGATCAGCCACTACCTTTCGGGGCGTCTGTACGACTACAACGGCCTGTTCAACTTCACGCCCGACACCTACCGCACGATGAACCTCCGTTCGAAGGTCTCCTCACAGGTGTTCAAATGGCTGAAGATCAGCAATAATTTCGACTATACGCACGACCGCTACCGTCAGCCGATGGGTTATTCGAAGGAGGGCGGCGGCGTGCTGTGGCGTTCGCTCAACGACCAGGGGCACCCCTCGTCGCCGATCTTCAATCCCGACGGTACGCTCACCAAGTCGGGCGCCTACGCCATCGGCGGCCTGGTGACGGGCAACAACTGGCTCGACCGCACGACCAAGACGCTCAAGAACACCACCACGCTCAACGTCACGATGCTGGAGAACCGCCTGCGCCTGACGGGCGACTTCTCGTTCCGCACCAAGGACTACACCGAGACCAAAAAGACCACGGCCATTCCTTACAGCGCCTACGAGGGCGAAATCGTCTACCTCGGCACGCCCGAGACCGACGACGTGATGAAGGAGTCGCTGCAACTGACGACCTATATCGCCACCAACGCCTACGCCGAGTTCGAGGACACCTTCGCCGAGAAACACTATTTCAAGGCGCTGGCCGGTTACAACTACGAGCAGCAGGACTACAAGTCGACCTACTCCGAGCGCAACGGCCTTCTGATGCCCGATGCCGACAACATCAACTTCGCGCTGGGCGACATCATGTCGATCACCGCCGGCGGCAGCCGTTGGCGTTACGTGGGCGCTTTCTTCCGCTTCAATTACGCCTACGACGACCGCTACCTGCTCGAAGTCAACGGCCGCTACGACGGCTCGTCGAAATTTCCGAACAACTCCCAATGGGGCTTCTTCCCCTCGGCTTCGGCCGCCTGGCGCGTTTCGCAGGAGAAGTTCTGGGACGTCAGCCCCAAGGCCGTTTCGAACCTCAAGCTGCGCGCCTCGTACGGTGCGCTGGGCAACAGCAACGTCGATCCCTACACCTACCTCGAAACCTTCGGCCTGTCGACCTTCGGAACCGGTTCGGGCGACGCGGCCCGCTACCTCTTCGGGCAGGCCAAGCTGCGCTACACGAGCCTCCCGGGCCAGATTCCCGACAACATCGGCTGGGAGACCTCCAAAACCTTCGACGTGGGACTGGACGCCGGTTTCCTGAACGGACGGCTGAACCTCACGGCCGACTACTACATCCGCAAGACGGTGGACATGTACACCGTCGGCCCGACGCTTCCCGACACCTTCGGAGCGACGGCCCCCAAGGGCAACTACGCCGACATGAGCACCTACGGCTATGAAATCGCGTTGAGCTACAACGATTCGTTCAAGCTGGCGGGCAAGCCCTTCAATTTCGGAATCAAGGCGACGCTGGCCGACTATTATTCCATAATCGACCGCTATAACAACGCCTCGCGCAAGCTCTCCGATTACTACGAGGGGCAGCGTCTGGGCGAGATCTGGGGTTTCGTCTGCAACGGGCTGTTCCAGTCGCAGGCCGAAATCGACGCGGCGTTCGGCGGCAAGGGCTACAAGAATGACATCATGCAGACCTCCGAGAAGTACATCACCTATCCGGGCGACATGCGCTTCGAGGATCTGAACGGTAACGACGCCATCGACCGCGGCAGCAGCACGGTCGACGATCCGGGCGACCGGAAGATCATCGGCAACTCCGAGCCGCGCTACCTCTACACCATTTCGCTCAATGCCGACTGGAACGGTTTCTTCCTCTCGGCGCTGTTCGACGGCGTGGGCAGACAGCAGTGGTTCCCCAGCGACGAGAGCCTTTTCTGGGGCATGTACAACCGTCCCTACAACCAGGTTCCGACGTGGCATCTGCAAAACTACTGGACCGAGGAGCGTCCGAACGCCTACCTGCCGCGCTACGTGGGCTACTACGGCCCGATGAACGCCAATACGGTCAACGTCAATACGCGCTACCTGCAGGACGTGTCGTACATCCGGCTGAAGAATCTTCAGTTCGGCTACGAGCTGCCCAAGCGGTGGATTTCGAAGATCGGTCTTTCGAAGGTCTCGGTCTACTTCTCGGGCGAGAACCTCTGGAGCTGGTCGCCGCTCTACCGCCACACGAAGGATTTCGACGTGACGGTGGCCAGCAAGAAATCCGACTCGGATATTTCCAACAGCAAGGGCGACGGACATAACTATCCCGTGATGCGCAGCTTCAGCTTCGGCATCTCGATCACCTATTAAACTGTTTACGTGCTATGAAAAGATCAACCTATATATGGAGTCTGCTCGTGGGCTGCGTTGCGTTCGCCACGTCGTGCGACCTGACGGAGAACGTGCAGGTGAAAGCCGACAAGTCGATGATCTTCGGATCGAAATCGGGTCTCGAACTCTACTCCAATTCGTTTTACAAGGCCCTGCCGACGCTCAAGAACGGCTTCATGCAGGACAAGATGTGCGACGTGGGGGCCGTCAGCAACACCGACACCTTCATCAAGCAGGGTGCCTACAACACCGAGACGGCGACCAGCTGGAGCTGGGGCGCGCTCAAGAACGTGAACTACTTCATCGACGGCTGCAACGACCCGAAATACTGCACCGTCGAAGCCGAGACGCGCGACAACTACCTGGGCATCGCCCGTTGGTTCCGTGCGTGGTTCTACTACGACAAGCTGACCACCTACGGCGAAGTTCCCTGGTTCCCCAACGACATCCAGTCCTACCAGAACGACGTGATGTACAAGGACCGCGACAGCCGCGACGTGATCATCCGCAACCTGATCGCCGACCTCGATTTCGCCTACGAGCACATCCAGGCCACCTCGTCGACCGGCAGCGCGACGCTCACGCGCTGGGCCGCCGCCGCGCTCAAGTCGCGCGTCTGCCTCTTCGAAGCGGCTTACCGCCGTTACCACAACCTCACGGGGCTTGAGATAACCCCCGAGGAGCTGTATCGCGAGGCCGCCAAGGCCGCCAAGCTGGTGATCGACAACAGCGGTTGCTCGCTCAACACCGCCGCGGGCAAGAAGGGCGCCTATCGCGACCTGTTTTACAGCGAGACGCCGCTGACGCAGGAGGTGATCCTCGCCGTCTGCGCCAACGAGAAATCCGGCATCTTCGGCGAGCAGAACTGGTGGTTCAACGCCCGCTCGTACGGACTGTGCTGGAGCCTCGTCCGCTCGTTCGTCCACACCTACCTCAAGCAGGACGGCACGCCCTTCACCGCCGCCGCCGACTACGCCGTGAAATCCTTCGCCGAGGAGATGGAGGGGCGCGACCTGCGCCTGGAGCAGACCGTGCGCGGCCAAGTGACATAGTGGGCAATGCCGAGTTTCTC
>OFSD01002352.1_pt1 | contig 12158 bp, 12 predicted proteins | sample 1543191 | NCBI WGS metagenome assembly OFSD01 (sample SAMN04209221, study PRJEB22552) | human gut metagenome | biome: gut; material: feces | host: Homo sapiens | place: USA: Oklahoma
CGTAGCGAAAGCGTGTTTTCGAAAATTTTGTTGATTTTGAACAATTGAAAGAAGACTAGGATGAGTTTCGCAAACGCCTAGTGTTATAAAAAAGAAAAAGGAGCTTAGAAAAAATGATCGATTTAAAATTTTTAAGAGAAAATCCGGAAATCGTAAAACAGAACATTAAGAACAAATTTCAGGATCAGAAATTACCGTTAGTAGACGAAGTGATCGAGTTAGATGCGAAGGCAAGAGCAACCCAGAAAGAGGCAGATGAGCTTCGTGCAAGCCGTAACACCTTATCCAAACAGATCGGACAGTTAATGGGACAGGGCAAGAAAGAAGAAGCAGAGGCAGTAAAGGCACAGGTAAGTGCCAATGCAGCACGCCTTGCTGAGTTAGAGGAAACAGAGAAAGAGTTGCAGGAAAAAGTAACAAAGATCATGATGGTAATCCCAAACATCATCGATCCGTCTGTTCCAATCGGAAAAGATGACAGCTGCAACGTGGAGATCGAAAAATTCGGCGAACCTGTCGTTCCTGATTTTGAAATCCCATATCACACAGATATCATGGATCGTTTTGATGGTATCGACCTTGACGCAGCAGGAAAAGTTGCAGGAAACGGTTTCTATTATTTAATGGGTGATATCGCAAGAATCCATTCCGCAGTGATCTCCTACGCAAGAGATTTCATGATCGACCGTGGATTTACTTACTGTGTACCACCATTCATGATCCGAAGCAACGTTGTAACAGGTGTTATGAGTTTTGACGAGATGGATGCTATGATGTACAAGATCGAGGGAGAGGATCTTTACCTGATCGGAACTTCCGAACATTCCATGATCGGTAAATTCATTGACACGATCAACGATGAAGAAAAATTACCATACACACTGACTTCTTACTCTCCATGTTTCCGTAAGGAAAAAGGAGCACACGGTATCGAGGAACGTGGTGTATACCGTATCCACCAGTTCGAGAAACAGGAAATGATCGTTGTCTGCAAACCGGAAGAATCCAAAATCTGGTATGATAAATTATGGCAGAACACCGTTGACCTGTTCCGCAGCTTAGATATTCCGGTCCGTACATTAGAGTGCTGCTCCGGCGATCTTGCTGACTTAAAAGTAAAATCCTGCGACGTAGAGGCATGGTCTCCAAGACAGAAGAAATACTTCGAAGTTGGAAGCTGCTCAAACTTAGGAGATGCACAGGCAAGACGTTTAAAGATCAGGGTAAAAGGAAAAGACGGAAACAAATATTTTGCACATACCTTAAACAACACAGTTGTTGCTCCGCCACGTATGCTGATCGCATTCTTAGAGAACAACTTAAATGAGGACGGAAGCGTCAACATTCCAAAAGCACTTCAGCCATATATGGGTGGAATTGAGAAGATCGTTCCTAAACACTAAGAAGAAATAGAAAAGTAAGAATAAATAAAAAAGTAAGAACAAATAAAAAAGAATGTATCCGGAGGAAATTAATCCGGATGCATTCTTTTTTTAAAAAATTATTTCTCATAAATACAGTGTGTTCCCTGATGCTGCATCAGCCCGCCAAGACATTTTTTGTTGCAGCGGACGCAGCGGTGGATCTGGTCTGCATGACCATCTTTCAGCTTGTTTACCCAGTCAGGATCAGCCAGTAACTGGCGGCTCATGGCAGCACACTGGATGCGGCCATCGGCAAGCTGTTTTTCCACAAAATCAGGATCGGTAAGTCCGCCGACACCACAGATCGGAAGATTGGTGTACTGTTTTACCTCATCACAGAATTTCAGGAAACATCCCGGTTCACCAAAATACGGATGGTTTTTTGGTGGGATGGTATTCTCAAGATCAGAATGGTTTGCGAGTGTGACATGGAAGCTTGTAACGCCTGCTTTTTCAAGCATTGGAACAAATACCTTCAGCTCATCCTCGATAACACCTGCATTTCCGTAGTGTGGATTCTCCTGACGGACGGCAAGCTTGTAATCGATTGGCATATCCGGCAGTTTTTCGCGGACGGCAGAAACAGCCTCCACTGCAAAACGGGCACGGTTTTCGGCAGTTCCGCCGTATTCATCGGTGCGGTGGTTGTAAATGGAAGAACTGAAACTTCCACACATACGGTCACCGTGGATCTGGATCATATCAAATCCTGCTTTTTTTGCGAGAACAGCGGCAGTGCCGAAAGCAGAGGTGATCTCTTTTACTTTTTTGTGAGGCATATTCGTAATATATGGAGCAACCTCATTATTTAAAAGAGGGCGGAGTTCCTGCATGCTGATTCGTTTTGTGAGCACGCCCGGAACATATTTTAACATGGCTTTGATATTGGAATCGGACTGATGAAGTTGGGCGCATACCTTACAGTCATTGTCATGGGCGATCCCGATCACTTTTTCATAGAATGCAAAGCCTTTTTTGTCAAAAAGTGATTTTCCGAAATGACTTTTTCCAACCGGAACGTCTCCGACAATGATCATAGCGCAGCCGCCAGCTGCGATCCGGCGTATTTTTTCAAAGTAATCTTCATCCGATAAACCGAATGTTGTAGGGGCAAAAATAATGCGGTTTTTTAAGGTTAATCCTCCATAATTGAAGGGAGTCTGAATTGTTTCGTACATAATCTCACACTTTCTGAATTGATATTTTACACAGCAGATTAAAAAGGAGCTGCTGCTCCTCATTGGTAAGACCGGTCAATTTGGTGGCATCCCAGTCGAAAAGTACCTGATGGCAGACATCAAAAGCCTGTTTCCCAAGAGGGGTTAAGGTTAACCGGTAACTGCGGCCGGATTTCTTTTCTTTGATCAGAAAACCATCTTCTGCAAGTTTCGCAACGGAGCGCTGCGAATGTCCCCAGTCCAGTTTTAAGGCGCTGGTCAGTTCTGATGGGGTACACTCAGGATGTTTGCCCACATAAATGATAAAGTACATCTGACCAAAGTTAAGACCTAACTCATGGAGCTTTTCTGTTGTGTAAGCAGCAAATTCTTTATATAGTTCAGTTGTATAGTAGGAAAGAGTTGATATTAGCATAAATCCTCCTTACATCGCAAAGCGAAATCCAATTTTCATATCGAAAACTGAGTATTTACGTTTCCAACTGCACACAGTATAAAACCAATACTTGACTTTGTCAAGTAAGAAAATAAAAAAAAGTTGTATGAGTTTTTGACCGGATGACTTGTGATCTTTTATCATTCGGGTAAAAACCCATACAACTGTTCCTGCTTATTCAGAAATATGATTTTCGCGCATATATTCACCAATTTTTTTATCACAGGCAAGAATGTGGTTTGCAAGCCAGTTCAGTAAAAACTGGATCAGATCAAGAAGATATACCTGCTGGTTGTCATCCAGATCCTCCATTTCATCCAGATCGATATTTACAAGACGGTCTACAAATGCAGCGTGTGCCCGTTTCTGTGAAGGAAGTTCAGGATAATGGATGCGCTCCATCAGAGCCTCTTCCTCGCTGAAATGTAATTCCGTATAATCTCTCAGTTCTGCCAGCAGACGCATGATCTCATCGTATTTATCATGTAAAAGCTGGTCGTGGATGAGGTCATTGGTATCACTGATGATCTCAAACAGCTTGCGGTGCTCATCATCGACAAATGTGATGCCGGTTTTGTATTTGTCCGTGAATGCAAATGGATCCTCTGTAGATTCTTCCGTAGGGATCATTTTCCCGATCATCATATCGCTGCTTAAAATATGATGATAAAGCCAGTGCACGAGGTAAGTAAGAAGTTCATTTAACGATCTCTTGGCATTGCGTGGTGATGTGGTATCCAGTTTAAATTCGTTGATCGTCTTTGCAAATGCAGCATGTTCTGTCTTCTGGAGAGGAAGCTCAGGATCATGGATACTCTCCATATAAGCCTCCTCATGAGCAAGGTGCGTAGCTGCGTAATCTTTCAGGTTTGCGATCAGGCTTTGACCGATGGCTGTCACATCCTCTGTTTTCTCAACTAATTCGAATGCTTCATTTATCATCTGGAACAGACGCTTGTGTTCTTCATCGATTGCATCAATATGAAGCATACAGTCTTCTGTAAATTCGTACATAAAATCCTCCTTCTGTGTGTCATAAATCCGCAGCGCTTACGGAAAAGTGCAGTGGAATGTCTTTCGTGTTGCTACATTTATGTCATCATCATAGCACATGCTGGAAGAAAATTACAGTTGTTTTCGTGGAAATTATGCCATACTTTTACAGGTACTGCGGATGAAATTTGCAATAATCCTTTTCATCGATTCAAATTAATGATATAATTTTTCTGAAATGTTGACAGATATACATTTTATCTTCCTAAAATGTTGATGATTTACATTAAAAAGTGTTATTTATGTTGATCAGAGGTGCCTTATGTTAAAAAGAAAAGCAACATATTTTATGAAAAACTGGATAAACACAAAGGATAAGAAGTGCCTTGTCGTTCAGGGTGCCAGACAAACAGGAAAGACATATACCGTTGAACGTTTTGCCGAAGAAAATTATGAAGAACTGGTTGAAATTAATTTTAAACAGATGCCTTCTGCGATGGAGATATTTTCTGGAGATCTTACCGTAGATGCTATGGTTATGGGTATGCGGTTCCGCTTCCCTGAAAAGAAAATTATTCCTGGAAAAACATTGATTTTTCTGGATGAAATTCAGGAATGTCAGGAAGCGGTCACATCACTTAAATTTTGGGCGATAGATAATAAATATGATGTAATTGTATCTGGCTCACTTCTTGGAATCGACTACAAACGTGCCTCTTCTTATCCGGTTGGATATGTTGATTATTTGAAAATGTATGGGATTGATTTTGAAGAGTTTCTGTGGGGAATGGGAATATCCGGGGATATGATAGAAAATCTCTGTGGTTATCTGCGTTCTAAAACGATTGTGCCTGAAGCAATTCATTCGCAAATGATGAATTATTACAGACAGTACATTGCAATAGGTGGTATGCCAGAGGCAGTACAGAAATATATAGACACAAAAGATTTTAGGGAAATTGACAGGATACAGCGCAGCCTCTTACAGGGATACCAGTATGACATAGCACATTATGCAACAGCTGAGGAAAAGGTAAAAGCAGAGAAGTGTTATCTTTCTCTTGCAAAACAGTTACTGGATAAGGAAAACCATAAATTTCAATATAAAGAGGTCGAGCATGGTGGTCGGGCACAAAAATATTTTTCAAGTATTGAGTGGCTGCTTCGTGCGGATATGGTGCATTTATGCAAACTGGTAACAGATGTCAGATTTGATCTGGATGACTATGCAAGAGATGACTTTTTCAGGGCATACACAACGGATTTATCTCTTTTGATGGCGATGAAAGATTTTTCATTAAAGCAACATATCGTAGAAAATACGTTATTCGGAAACTCAAAAGGCGGTATATATGAATGTGCCATAGCAGATGCACTTTACAAGAAAGGATATCCGTTATATTTCTATAAAAATGAGACAACCAAGAGAGAAATTGATGTTATGATCCAAAAAGATGATGTGGTAGTTCCGATTGAGGTTAAAAGTGGAAATACGCGGGCTAATTCCTTAAAATCTATTTTGAAAATGAATGCAGATATTCCTTATGGATACAAGTTTGTTGATGGTAATATAGGTGTAAGTGATGATGGTATCATTACATTACCGTTATATATGATCGCGTTTATTTAAAGTATTATTTTTTTGACTTTGTGATATAATATTTTTAAAAGCTATACCATTAAGCGTTTCGGACGTTTGCGAGAAGATGTTTACATCACTTGGCGTAATGGCAAGGCTTTTTCTTTTCCATTTATATTTTTTTAAAATATTATCACTGGATTCCCATAATACATTGTAGCTGTAGTTCCCGGTTATTACTTGGTATGTTATAATCAGGAGGACAAGGAACAATGAACGCAGTAGGCTGTAGTTCCCGGTTATTACTTGGTATGTTATAATCCAGTGTACGAAGAATGGCTGACAGAAGCGGCTGTAGTTCCCGGTTATTACTTGGTATGTTATAATCGCACAGGAGTTCCAGAAGTTAAATGGCGAGCTGTAGTTCCCGGTTATTACTTGGTATGTTATAATACAAACACTGCAAAAACATTCCAGATGGCGGCTGTAGTTCCCGGTTATTACTTGGTATGTTATAATCTAGCAGAGATCCAGGAGCGAAGAAGTAAAGCTGTAGTTCCCGGTTATTACTTGGTATGTTATAATAAAGGAGAAACAAGTATGAATGAAAGAAGCGCTGTAGTTCCCGGTTATTACTTGGTATGTTATAATCAATCAGACGTTCCATTCGTTCTTTCTTTGGCTGTAGTTCCCGGTTATTACTTGGTATGTTATAATGATCTTGAACTGTACACCGCTTCCTGTGGAGCTGTAGTTCCCGGTTATTACTTGGTATGTTATAATAGGGAACGGTAAACCCTGCATAATCCCAGTGATTATGCAGGGTTTTATCTTTCAAAAAACAAGTAAAAAGTGATTCTAATAGATGAAAAAAATTCATTTTAAGTTTTTGCATTGTAAAAGGAGCCTGTTCATTCGTGAATCACTTCATTCAGCAGCAAAGCAGCAAGTGTTTTACTGCTGAATGAAAATAACTTACTTTCTGTAATATCTATAAAAAATATCTGCCCAATAAAGTTATTTATATGATATCATGGATACTATAAAGAAAACCTATTTGATACTTTTTCATAGTTTTCAGTTAAATGAAGTAATTAATTAGAGGCGGTACATATTTGCAAATAAGAAAGACGAGCAAATAGCACAAAAATTTCATAAAAACACAATACAAAAAGGAGTCCCTCCATGCAATCATACAACGACCTACAATCACAATTAAAAACAATAGACCATAAAAGTTACCCATTATACAAATCCCTGCGCGGAAGTTACCAGTTCCCCAAATACATATTGTCGATTGACCATGTGCAGGGCGATCCGTTTGCGGCACCGTCGGATGTGAGGGTGACAGTGGATGCGAAGTCAGCCGGATTCCCGGCATTTGCGATGAAAGATAAGCTGACAAGAACCGCGTTGGCGGATGAGCTGCTTCGCAATTTTGCGGCAAAAGTGAATCAGTTTAACTTTAAAGCGAAGGGTTCCGGGAAAAGCGGGCTGATCTCAGTGACACACTGCGGACAGGAAGTGCTGCAGAGGACAGCATGTGAAATCAGTGAAAAAGAGATCACCGCCAGATTTGCAGTCGGGTTTCCTGCAAATGGAAGAACAATCAATGCAAAAGAACTCGAAAAAATCTTATTTGAATATCTGCCACAGTGCGTGGAGCAGTCTTTTTATTATAAAAATCTGAATGCGCAAAAAGTAAAAGAGGCTGTGGAACTGGCAGAAGATCAGCAGGCAATCCGTGAGAAGCTGCCAGAACTTGGGCTGGCTGCGTTTGTGGCGGATGACTCTGTGCTGCCAAGGGAGAGCGGTATCTCTTCCAAGCCAATGAAGCAGTCTGTAAAATTTGTTTCTCCGGAAACAATGCGCGTGACATTAGAACTGCCGCACCGGGGTAAGATTACAGGAATGGGAGTTCCCAAAGGAATCACCCTGATCGTAGGCGGCGGTTATCATGGGAAATCTACGCTTTTAAATGCGTTGGAATTAGGCGTATACAATCATATTGCCGGAGATGGCAGGGAGTATGTGATCGCAGATGAAACGGCACAAAAGCTCCGCTCTGAGGACGGAAGATTTATCAAAAATGTAGATATTTCCATGTTTATCAATGATCTTCCAAACGGCAGGGATACGAAGGATTTTTCGACTGCTGATGCGAGTGGAAGCACGTCCCAGGCGGCTGGCATCGTGGAAGCGGTTGAGGCTGGCAGCAGACTGCTTTTGCTGGATGAGGATACTTCTGCAACCAATTTTATGGTGCGGGATGCGTTTATGCAGAAAGTGGTAAGCCCGGACAAAGAGCCGATCACACCGTTTTTATCCAGAGCAGAGGATCTGTATGAAAAAGCAGGAATTTCTACCATTCTGGTTGCGGGAAGTTCGGGAGCATTTTTCCACATTGCAGACACTGTGATCCAGATGGATCAGTATGAACCTGTGGATATCACAGAGAAAGCAAAGAACCTGTGTGGACAATTTCCAATCATGCAGGAGACAGCAAAACCATTTGTTTTACCGGATAGCCACCGTGTCATGGAAAAAGATAAAAATGGAGCGGTAAAACGCAGGGACTACCGGAGCGGAGAAGTGAAAAAAGGCGAGCCGGAGCGCTTGAAGGTAAAGACGCTTGGTGTGGATGGCTTTATGCTTGGAAAACAGAATGTCGATCTGCGCTATATCGAGCAGTTGATCGACAGCGAGCAGACGGCGGCACTGGGACTGCTTTTGAAATATACTGTGGAACATCTGGTGGATGGAAAGCGTACCATTTCAGAAACGGCACAGTGGTTAGAACAAAAGTTAGAGCAGGAAGGAATGGTATTTGCCGCAGAGCATGGCGTTATCTCCGGTGGATACGCAATCCCAAGAATTCAGGAAATTTATTCCTGCCTGAACCGCTATCGGGTGTAAATAATTGTGAATAAGAAAGGAGCCTGCCATGCGTCCAACAATCAAAAAACAGAATATAAAAACTCTATTGGAAACAAAGTTTATCAAAGTATTTGATCTTCAGTATGCCGAGGGCAGACATTACTATAATGCAACAAGACGGAGCGCAGATGATCTTGTGGCAGTGAAGTCTACGGAAGAATTTCAAAATATGCTTCCGGATGCGGTGAGCTGCATCACGATCTGGAATCCATCCAACGGTGAGCCCAAGCTCCTGCTGAATCGTGAATTCCGTTACCCGGCAGGACAATTTCTGTTAAGTGTCCCGGCGGGACTGATCGATCCGGCAGATAAGGTGGAAGACGAACCATTGCTTGTGACTGCGAAAAGAGAACTGAAAGAAGAAACCGGAATTGAGGTTTTGGATACAGATGAACTGGAAGTGATCAATCCATGTCTTTTCAGCACACCGGGAATGACGGATGAGAGCAACGCACTTGTGAAAATCGTGTTGAACCGGGATACTCTGACAGGTATGTCACAGGACGGTGCAGAGGGAAGCGAGTGTTTTGACGGCTTTTCTTTTCTGACAAAAGAGCAGGCACAGAAAATTTTAAAGGACGGCGTTGATGAGTACGGCATTTTCTATTCCGTGTATACATGGACAGCATTGACCTATTTTGTGGCAGATATGTGGAATCGAAACCCTATTTACAAATGCATAAAAAAATAGGATAATAGCTGTGAAAATAACAACATATTCTTTATAAGAAGAAACAGCATTCCAAGAATGCAAAGCCATTCGAAAGGTATAAAGTATTTTTGGATTGCAAAGCATCGGAAAGATGTTTTAGAAGGTAATACATATGGAAATTGAGAGATTAGGTGAAAATAAGATCAGATGTGCACTGTCTGAAGAAGAAATCCGTGAAATGGGATACAATATTGATGAGATTATTGGAAATACCGAGGTGACGCAGGAGTTTATGCGTGCGGTGGTGGAACTGGTAGAGGAGCAGGGCAATATCAGTATGCAGAATATTTCACCGGTAGTGAAGGCAGAACTTTTGCAGGATCACAGCATGGCGATCACGTTTGGCGGAGATTCCGAGATGAGTTTTAAGAATCTTGTGGATACGGTCGGACAGCTGATGAACCAGCTCGCACCGGAAAAATTATCAGAATTTCGGCAGATGAATAAAGAGGAAAAACAGAGTGCTATCGATGATTTCCTCGAAAAATATAAGGCAAAGCACAGCCAGGATGCAAAAAAGACAGAGACAGAAGATGCAAATGGTACTGAGCAGAAAGAGGACAATGAAATTTTTGAGACATCGGTTCCGTTTAGTCTGGAGTTTTCCAGTCTGGATGAAATGCTGCGATTGATCCGTCTGGCACCATTTACAGAAAAAATGCCTACAAGCAGTCTTTATAAATTCCAGCAAAAATACTATCTTGTGATGGATCTGATCCATTTTTCAAGGGAAGAATTACGGCCATTTGCGTTTACAATTGTAGAATATAACAATTGCCGTTATGCTGAGGTCGGACAAATTGCATTTATAAAAGAACACGGAAAATGTATTGTAGAAAATGAGGCACTGCAAACGCTGATGCAATTGTAAAAAGTGATGAAAATTTTTCAGGCAATAGACAAATGTGCCAAATGTCAGAAAAAATATTGTTACTTTTGCCGATGAATTTCATGCGCTAAAATCTACCATATATGCTATTATAGTTGAGGCGCACGTACGAGATATAGTGCACTGCAAATGAAAATATGTTATGTGGGAGATTGGTTATGAGCAGAGAGCAGCTTTTAGAACTTGAAGATGTGAAGAGAAGTTTACTGGTACAGGCATACCGTATGAAACAGGAGCATCCGCATATGTCGCCGGTTGGAATTGAGATGGAGATGTATTCTGCTTTGATGGCTGAAGTAAAAGAGATCACAACGAGAATCCAGATGAGCGCAGAGGCATAGGTGACAACCAATAAGTTTTTCGGGCAGGCTTTTTCAGAGATGAAAGAACCTGCCTTTATTATGACAGAAAATACGATTTGAGTTTCTGTCAATAGATGATTGAAAAAAGAGGAGAACAACCATGAATTTTGCAGAGAGAAGAAAACAGGTTTTTGAGAAAATGGAGAGACAGTCAGCGTTGATCTTATTTTCCGGGATTGAGAGCCATGTGAGTGCAGATGAATATGCACCATTTGAGGCAGACAGAAACTTTTTTTATCTGACAGGATTAAGAAGAGACCATATGATTCTTTTGATGAAAAAGACATTGAAAGAGGAGCAGGTGATTCTATTTATCGAAGAAGCAGACCCGACACAGGAGCGCTGGTACGGAAGAAAAGTGACAGTGGATGAGGCAAAAGAGATTTCCGGTATCGATAATGTGATGTTTTTAGATTCTTTTGAGGGCGCTGTTGACCGCATGATGGCAAGGGAAGATATCGACAGCCTGTATTTTGACTGTTACAGATATCAGTTTGAGGACATGCCGGATTACAATATGATCAAAGCAAAAGAATTTGCAGAAAAATATCCGGGACATGCAGTGAAAAATATTTCGCAGGTGATCGCAGAACTGCGTATGCAAAAAGACGGGGATGAAGTAGCACTTGTGCGGGAGGCGATCGGCATTACCGATAAAGCATTGCAGTATGTGATGAAACATTTAGAGCCGGGAATGGCAGAATATCAGGCACAGGCTGATTTTGAATACATGATCCGCTATAACGGAGCGGAGGGAACTGCATTCCCTACCATCGCAGGAAGCGGTGCGAACGGAACCATGCTTCACTACGACACAAACCTTGACATTTGTGAGGATGGTTCTTTACTGCTGATGGATCTCGGGGCAAAATACCGCGGATACTGCGCAGATATCACAAGAACTTATCCGGTAAACGGAACATACACAGAGCGCCAGAGACAGGTTTACGACATTGTTTTAGCTGCAAACCGTGAGGTTGCAAAGACTGCAAAACCGGGCATGACGTTAAAAGAGTTAAATGAGATTGCAAAGAAAGTGCTTGCAGCAGGCTGCATGAAACTCGGTCTGATCGAAAAAGAGGACGAGATTGATACTTATTATATGCATGGCGTATCCCATCATCTTGGAATCGATGTGCATGATGTCACAGCGGCTTGCAATGAAACATTACAACCGGGTGCCATCATTACTGATGAACCGGGACTTTACATTGACGAATGGGAGATCGGAATCCGTATCGAGGATGATCTTCTGATCACAGAGAACGGCTGTGAGTGTCTCTCAGAGGCAATTATCCGTGATCCGGACGAGATCGAAGCATTTATGAAAGACAGATAGAAATGAGGCAGAAATGAGTTGACCATTTCCGGTCACGATTATATAATAGCAATGGAAATTTTTTAGGAGGTGACATTCATGGACAGTTGTGATAGTGCGGGGCGAAGTATGATTTGCGGTGGCAGTAAAAAGATTTTGACATGGCTGAACGTGGATTTCATTTTTAGCTGTGCCTGATTTTGGATGTCTCTATATGATATTTTTTAAATATTTCTTTTTTCTCCACCGCGTGGATGGATTCCTGTACAGTTCGCACACAAATTCAGTATGTGAGAGAATCGCATACAGTGAATAGCTGGCTGATGAACT
>OFSD01002369.1_pt1 | contig 12078 bp, 10 predicted proteins | sample 1543191 | NCBI WGS metagenome assembly OFSD01 (sample SAMN04209221, study PRJEB22552) | human gut metagenome | biome: gut; material: feces | host: Homo sapiens | place: USA: Oklahoma
ATTTTTTGTACGCCGCCGCCCGCCATCGAGCAGAGTTTTACACCTAATTGGGGATGAAACAGCTGATGGCCGGTGGCGGGGTGGCTTTGATTGGCATTACCCTCGTGCCGCTGCTGTCCGGTCTGTTCGGCTAATCGGCAGCTCGTTTGCTTCCCATAAATCCACGGAGGGTGCTGCTTTCGGGCGGCATCCTCCCGAAAGGAGGGCAACCCTATGGATTTCTTATGGGATAAGATCACGGAATGGCTGAAAGAAATGCTCATCGGCGGTATCGTGAGCAATCTGTCCGGGATGTTCGATGCAACCAATCAAAAGGTTGCCGAGATCTCCGGTCAGGTGGGCTTATCGCCGCAGGCATGGAACGGCAGCATTTTCAGCATGATACAAAACCTGTCGGAAACCGTGATCGTCCCCATCGCAGGCGCAATTCTCGCCTTTGTGATGACGCTGGAGCTGATCCAGCTCATTACCGACAAAAATAACCTCAACGACATGGACACATGGATATTCTTCAAGTGGGCGTTCAAGTCCGCTGCCGCTGTCCTGATCGTAACAAACACATGGACGATTGTGATGGGCGTGTTTGACGCTGCCCAAAGCGTCGTTGCCAGCGCCTCCGGGCTGATTATCGGCGATACCAGCATCGACATTTCAAGCGTCATGGTGGGCATTGAGGATCGGCTGATGGAGATGGAATTGGGGCCGCTCTTCGGCCTATGGTTCCAGTCGCTGTTCGTTGGCATTACCATGTGGGCGCTGACCATCTGCATTTTCATTATCACATTCGGAAGAATGATTGAAATATATCTCGTCACCTCTGTTGCCCCCATTCCGATGGCGACCATGATGGGCAAGGAATGGGGCGGCATGGGACAGAACTACATCCGTTCCCTGCTGGCGCTGGGCTTCCAAGCATTTCTCATCATCGTCTGCGTTTCCATCTACGCCGTTCTGGTGCAGAACATCGCGCTTGTGGATGACATCATCTACGCCATCTGGACTTGCATGGGCTACACGGTGCTGCTGTGCTTCTGCCTGTTCAAAACCAGCAGCCTTGCCAAGTCCGTGTTCAATGCACATTAACGGGGGTGATACCATGCTGACACTCACGCCCGTCGCGCTTGCAACAGCGAACGCATTTGTCAATGCGCATCACCGGCACCATAAGGCAACTGCTGGGCATAAGTTTTCCATCGGCTGTGCCAAGGATGGAGAGCTTGTCGGTGTTGCAATCGTAGGCCGTCCGGTAAGCCGGTATCTGGATGATGGCTGGACATTGGAGGTCAATCGCCTTTGCACCACTGGTGAGAAGAACGCTTGCAGCATCCTTTATGCCGCATCCGCGCGGGCGGCAAAGGCGATGGGATACCGCAAAATCATCACCTATACGCTGGATAGCGAGAGCGGCAGCAGTCTCCGCGCCGCTGGTTGGAGCTGCGCAGGCATGGCAGGCGGCAAATGCTGGACAGGCAGCCGTAAGCCCGCCTCCGCTTTGTATCCGGCGCAGATGAAACTTCGATATGAAAAGCTCTTGTAAAGGGGGGATTTCTATGGCCTATGTCAATGTCCCAAAGGACTTAACCAAAGTAAAGACCAAGGTGCTGTTCAATCTCACGAAACGGCAGCTCATTTGCTTCGGAAGCGGCGCGCTCATCGGCGTACCGCTTTTCTTCTTGCTCAAGGGAAGCATCGGCACCAGCCCCGCCGCCATGGTGATGATGGTGGTGATGATCCCGGCCATGCTGTTCGCCATGTATGAAAAGAACGGTCAGCCGCTGGAGGTCGTCATCCGCAACATCTACCGTGTGTGCTTCCAGCGGCCGAAGCAGCGTCCGTATAAGACCAACAATTTTTATGCCGTTCTGGAGCGGCAAAACCAGTTAGACCGGGAGGTGTATCAAATTGTCCGAAAAGAAAAAGCTGACCCACGCCGAACGAAAACAGATCGAAGCCGCCATCGCAAGAGCGAACCGAACGGATAAGAAAGAAAAATCGGCGCAGGACAGCATCCCGTATCAGCGTATGTGGCCGGACGGCATTTGCCGTGTGACCGACACGCGCTACACCAAAACGATCCAGTATCAGGACATCAACTACCAGCTCTCGCAGAATGAGGACAAGACCGCCATCTTTGAAGCGTGGTGCGATTTCCTGAACTACTTTGACAGCTCCGTGCAATTCCAGCTTTCCTTTGTGAACCTCTCGGCTTCGCAGGAAACCTTTGCACGGAGCATTTCTATCCCGCCCTGCGGAGACGAATTTGACGGCATCCGCGCCGAGTACGCCGGTATGCTGCAAAACCAGCTTGCCCGCGGCAACAACGGCCTGATTAAGACCAAGTATCTCACGTTCGGCGTTGAGGCCGACAACCTCCGCGCCGCCAAGCCCCGTTTGGAGCGCATCGAAACCGACCTTTTGAACAACTTCAAGCGGTTGGGCGTTGTGGCTGCGCCGCTGAACGGCTTCGAGCGCCTGCACGTTATGCACGACATCCTGCGGATGGACGAGCAGGAACCGTTCCGCTTCTCGTGGGACTGGCTGGCTCCCTCCGGGCTGTCCACCAAGGACTTTATCGCGCCCAGCTCCTTTGAGTTCAAGACCGGCAGGATGTTCCGCATGGGCAAAAAGCTGGGTGCGATCAGCTTCGTGCAGATTTTGGCACCGGAGCTGAATGACCGGATGCTGGCCGATTTTCTGGATATGGAGAGCAGCGTCCTTGTCAATCTCCATGTGCAGTCCGTGGATCAGGTCAACGCCATCAAGACCGTCAAGCGCAAGATCACCGATCTCGACAAGTCCAAAATCGAGGAACAGAAGAAGGCCGTCCGCGCCGGGTACGATATGGACATTATCCCATCCGACCTTGCCACCTACGGCGCAGAAGCCAAAAAGCTGTTGCAGGATTTGCAGTCCCGCAACGAGCGAATGTTTCTGCTGACCTTCCTCATTCTCAACACGGCGGACACACCCCGGCAGCTTGACAACAACATCTTCCAGACCTCCAGCATCGCGCAGAAGTATAACTGTGCGCTGACCCGGCTGGACTTTCAGCAGGAGGAAGGACTGATGAGCAGTCTCCCGCTGGGGCTGAATCAGATCGAGATTCAGCGGGGCTTGACTACATCCAGCGTGGCAATCTTCGTCCCCTTTACCACGCAGGAGCTGTTCCAGAGCGGTTCGGAGGCGCTGTACTACGGCATCAACGCCCTGTCCAACAACCTTATCATGGTAGACCGGAAACTGCTGAAAAATCCCAACGGCCTGATTTTAGGCACTCCCGGCAGCGGCAAGTCATTCTCGGCAAAACGTGAGATCACCAATGCGTTTCTCATCTGCCCCAAGGATGACATCATCATCTGTGACCCGGAGGGCGAATATACGCCGCTGGTGGAGCGCCTGCACGGACAGGTCATTAAGCTGTCGCCCACCGGCAAGGGCTACGACGGTTCGCCCTGCTACATCAATCCGATGGACTTGAATCTGGATTACAGCGACGATGATAACCCATTGAGCTTGAAATCCGACTTCATTCTGTCGCTGTGCGAGTTGATCGTCGGCGGCAAGGATGGGCTTGCCCCTGTGGAAAAGACCATCATCGACCGCTGCGTGCGCATCGTCTACCGGGACTACCTCAATGACCCGAAACCGGAGAATATGCCGCTGCTGGAGGACTTGTATAACGCCCTCCGTGCGCAGGATGAAAAGGAAGCGCAGTACATCGCCACTGCTTTGGAAATCTACGTCACCGGTTCTCTGAATGTGTTCAACCACCACACGAACGTGGATGTGAATAGCCGCATCGTCTGCTACGACATCAAGGAGCTGGGCAAGCAGCTCAAAAAAATCGGGATGCTGGTGGTGCAGGATCAGGTCTGGAACCGTGTGACCATCAACCGCGCCGCCCATAAAACGACCCGCTACTATCTTGACGAGTTCCATCTTCTTTTGAAGGAGGAACAGACGGCTTCGTACAGTGTCGAAATCTGGAAACGCTATCGCAAATGGGGCGGCATCCCCACCGGGATCACGCAAAATGTCAAAGACCTGTTATCCAGCCGCGAGGTTGAGAACATTTTTGAGAACAGCGATTTCATCTATATGCTCAATCAGGCCGCTGGCGACCGGCAGATTCTCGCAAAGCAGCTCAACATTTCGCCGCATCAGCTTTCTTATGTGACCCACTCCGGCGAGGGCGAGGGGCTGCTGTTCTACGGCAACACGATCCTGCCCTTCATTGACCACTTCCCGAAGGACACCGAGCTGTACCGCGTCATGACCACCAAACCGCAAGAGGTGGCGTCGGCATGAAAAGAGAACCGCGTTTGCAGTTTTCCGACGCCGATCTTGCCGAGCCGAAGCTGGAAAAGCCCATCAAGCGGGTGAAAAAAGCGGAGGCCAAGGCGGATAAGGCGCAGGCCAAAATCCCCAAGAAAACCGTGGTCAAAAAGGAACGCGGCTTTGATCCTGCCACCGGCAAGGTCAAAACGCAGCTCCGTTTTGAGGAAGTGGATAAGAAAAAGCCGCCCTCAAAGCTGACCCATGCCGTGCAGGATGCCCCCGCCAACTTTGTTCTCTCTCAGGTTCACCGAGAGGTGCGGCAGAGCGAGGATGACAATGTAGGCGTAGAGGCCGCGCACAAGGTAGAGCAAGCCGTGGAGAGCGGCGGGCGGCTGGTGCAGTCTGCCCACCGCGCCCATCAGCTCAAGCCTTATCGTGCTGCCATCCGTGCAGAGAAAAAGCTGGAACGAGCCAATCTTGACGCGCTCCAGAAGAAAGCAGAGATCGACCGCCCCACCAGCAATCCCGTTTCCAAATGGCAGCAGAAGCAGGCCATTAAGAAGCAGTATGCCGCTGCCAAGCACAATCAGGCGGCGCAGACTACGGCAAAGGCGGCAGAGAATACCGCCAAGGCCGCGAAAAAAGCCGCTGAAAAGGCTGAGAAAGCGGGCAAATATGTGTGGGAACACCGGCGCGGCTTTGCCATTGCCGCCGCAATTCTGCTGATGCTGGCATTTCTGCTCAACGGCCTGTCCTCCTGCTCGGTGATAATGGATGGCGTCGGCTCCGGGATCGCGGCCAGTACCTATCCGTCGCAGGACGCCGATATGCTGGGCGCGGAAACGCAGTATTGCGAAATGGAGGCAGAGCTTCAGTGCTACCTCGACACCTACGAAAGCACCCATGACTACGATGAGTACCACTTTGATCTGGACACCATCGAGCATGACCCCTATGTACTCATTTCCATGATTACAGCGCTGCATCAAGGGGAATGGACGCTGGATGAGGTGCAGGGTACGCTCCAAATGCTCTTTGACCGCCAGTACATTTTGACCGAGGATGTGGTGGTGGAAACCCGCTACCGCACAGAAACCGACACATGGACGGACGCGGACGGCAACACCCATACGGACACCTATCAGGTGCCGTATGACTACTACATCTGCACGGTCACGCTGGAAAACTTCAATCTCTCTCATGTTCCCGTTTACATTATGAGCGAAGAACAGCTCGGAATGTACGCCACCTATATGGCCACCCTTGGCAACCGTCCCGACCTGTTTCCCGGTTCGGGCTACATCGGCAAGTATGTGGAGGGCAGCTATACCGACTACGACATTCCCCCGGAGGCGCTGGACGATGAGGTGTTTGCCGCCATCATCAAGGAAGCGGAAAAGTATCTCGGCTACCCCTATGTTTGGGGCGGCAGCAGCCCCTCCACCTCGTTTGACTGTTCGGGCTTCGTCAGCTGGGTCATCAATCATTCCGGTTGGGATGTGGGCAGGCTGGGTGCGCAGGGGCTATGCAATATCTGTACGCCCGTACCCTCTGCCAATGTCAAACCGGGCGATCTGGTGTTTTTCACCGGAACGTATGATACCCCCGGTGTCAGCCATGTGGGTATCTATGTTGGCAACAATATGATGATCCACTGCGGAGATCCGATCTCTTATGCAAACTTAAATTCAAGCTATTGGCAGTCCCATTTTTACCGCTATGGGCGCTTGCCGTAAAGGAGAGTGAACGATATGAACCCGAAAATTATGAAGCTCCGTGGAGAGCTGGAGAAGAACAAAGGCAAAATCTCCGATCTGCAAGGCCGCAACCGCGAGCTGGAAAAGCAGATTCGTGAGCTGGAGGACACCGACATCATCGGCATGGTGCGTGAGAACGGCATGACGATGGAGCAGTTTGCCGAGCTGTTCCGCCGTATGCAGGCCGCGCCTGCACCGGCCACTTCGGAAAAGGAGGCGTTGAACCATGACTAAGAACACACCGCGCATTTTTATCAGTCTGCTGCTGATTCTCCTGTGCATTGGGATGCTCCCCGTTTCCGCCTTTGCCAGCAGCGGCGACTATCCAGATGATGCGCTGCCTGCCACCGAAAGCATCGCCGCAGACACGCAGGAAACAAAACAGATCGGCACGGTCACGACCAACGGCGGCAACCTGAATGTCCGCACCGGCGCGGGACTGGACAATGCCGCGTTTACGCAGCTCCCCAACGGCACGGTGGTCGATGTGATCGGCAGGGACGGCGATTGGGTAAAAATCCTGCTGCCCGCCCGTGTGGGCTATGTGTACGGCGGCTATCTGACCGTTACCGACGCCGCCGACAGCACCGTGAGCATCGGCGGCATGACGCTTCCGTTTGATGAAAAAGAGCTGGCCGACCTCTGGCAGCTCCTTGTTGGCAGCATGACGGGCGGCAGCGACGCGCTGACACCGGACGGCAATCTGACGCTGATCGACGATATTGGCTCCAGTACCAAGGCTGGAAAACAGTTCATTACGCTGGAAAGCAAGAACGGCAATGTATTTTACATGATTATTGACCGCGACGATGAGGGCGAAGAAACCGTCCATTTCTTGAATCAGGTGGATGAGGCTGACCTGATGGCGCTGACCGGCGAGGAAGAAACGCCCGCCACTTGCTCCTGCACCACCAAATGCGTGGCTGGTACGGTCAATACATCCTGCCCCGTCTGCGCGGTCAACATGACCGAGTGCGTGGGCAAGGAGGCAAAGCCAGAAGTCCCCGCTGAGCCGACAGAACCCGCCGCCGAGGAACCGGAGAAAAAGAGCGGCGTGGGCGGCATCCTTGTCGTTCTGCTGATCGTCGCGCTGGGCGGCGGTGCAGCGTTCTACATCTTCAAGCAGAAAAAGGCCAAGCCGCAGACCAAGGGCAGCGCCGATCTGGACGATTATGACTACGGTGAGGATGAGGACGAATACGAGTTTGAGCCGTATGAGGACGAACCGGAACAGGATACTACGGAGGATACGGACGCATGAGATATTTCACCAATAATCCGCTGGAACGCCTGATGATGCAGAAGCCGAAAGCAGCGCGGGAGGACAGCCCTCCCGACGCTGCCAAGGAACACTTCTGCTACGGCTGCAAGCGCTTCGGACAGAGCTGCGTTCGCCCCTGCTACCGTGACGTAAAGAGAATGGAGGCTGCGCCATGCGCCTTGTGATCGCCGAAAAGCCCTCTGTGGCACAGAGCATCGCCGCCGTGCTGGGGGCTAAATCAAGGCATGACGGGTATCTGGAGGGCGGTGGTTACATCGTGTCGTGGTGCTTCGGGCATCTGGCAGAGCTGGCCGACGCCGCCGTTTACAACGCCGATGATGCCAAATGGACGCTGGCGGCGCTGCCCATCATCCCCACCTCATTCCGATTTATCGTTCGTGCAGACAAGCAGAAGCAGTTTGACATTCTGCGGGAGCTGATGCGCCGGGAGGATGTGGCAGAGGTGGTCAACGCCTGCGACGCTGGGCGCGAGGGCGAGCTGATCTTCCGCACGGTCTACTGCCTTGCGGGATACTCCAAGCCTATCCTGCGGCTTTGGATTTCCTCCATGGAGGATGATGCCATCCGCAGCGGCTTCCAGCAGCTTAGAATCGGGCGCGACTATAACGGCCTGCATCAATCTGCCCTCTGCCGCGCCAAGGCCGATTGGCTGGTAGGTATCAACGCCACACGGTATTTCTCCCTGACGTATGGCCGCACATTGAACATTGGGCGCGTCATGTCACCCACGCTGGCACTGCTGGTACAGCGTGAGGCGGAGATCTCCGCATTTGTGGCAGAACCGTTCTACACCGTCCAGCTCGATTGCGGCTTTCCCGCCGCGACAGACAGAATGAAGGACAGAAAGGACGCCGACGCTATCGCCAATGCCTGCAAGGGCAAGACGGCGGTGGTCAAAAGCGTGGAGCGCAAGGAAAAGTCTGAGAAAGCGCCCGCGCTCTACGATTTGACCTCCCTCCAGCGCGACGCCAACCGCATTCTCGGCTACACCTCTCAGCAGACCCTCGACTATCTCCAAGCGCTCTATGAAAAGAAGCTCTGTACCTACCCGCGCACCGACAGCCGCTATCTGACTGACGATATGGAGGGCAGCGTCCCCGGTCTTGTCTCCGCCGCTGCCGCTGTCTGCGGCATGGAGAAGCCGCCGACCATCTGCGCCAAGCAGGTGTGCAGCAGCCAAAAAGTCACCGATCACCACGCTATCGTCCCAACCATCAGCGCGGAAAAGGTAGATATGGCCTCTCTGCCGCTGGGCGAACGCGAGGTGCTGAAGCTGGCGGCGAAAGGCTTGCTTCGTGCCGTGGATGAACCCCACCGCTATGCAGAAACGGTCATTACGGTGGACAGTGCCGGTCAGAGCTTCACCGCCAAGGGCAAAACCGTTCTTACTCCCGGCTGGAAGTGCTATGAGCAGGAGCAGGTAGAGGCAGCGCCTGCGCTGCCGGTGGTAACGGAGAATCAGACGCTTTCCGTATCTGCCGCATCGGTCAAGACCGGAAAAACCACGCCGCCCAAGCACTTCACCGAGGATACGCTGCTGGCTGCAATGGAGAACGCGGGCAAGGAGGATATGCCTGATGATGCCGAGCGCAAGGGCATTGGCACCCCGGCGACCCGTTCCGGTATCATTGAAAAGCTGGTGTCCTCCGGTTTTGTGGAGCGCAGAAAGTCCAAGAAGATCACAAATCTGCTGCCCACCTCCACCGGCACGGCGCTCATCACCGTCCTGCCCGAACAGCTCCAGTCGCCGCAGCTCACCGCCGAATGGGAACACCGCCTGAAAGAGATCGAGCGCGGCGAAATCGCCCCGGACAGCTTCATGGACGGGATCGCTGCCATGCTGAATGAGCTGGTGCAGACCTACAAGCCCATCCCCGGTGCGGAAGTTCTGTTCCCCTCCGGGCGCGAGGCAGTCGGCAAGTGTCCCCGCTGCGGAGCCGAGGTAACGGAATCGCAGAAGGGCTTTTTCTGTGAGAATCGCGCCTGTTCCTTTGTCCTCTGGAAAAACAGCCGTTTTTTCACCGCCAAGAAAAAGGTGCTGACGAAATCTCTTGCCGCTGCGCTTTTGAAAAATGGCTGCGCCCCGCTGAAAGGCTGCTACTCGGAAAAGACTGGGAAAACCTATGATGCCGTTGTTCTTCTGGAGGACGATGGGCAGCGCACGGGCTATAAGCTGGTGTTCGACAATGGCTGATGCGCCGCGTATGGATCACAAGCAGCTCCGCCGCTCCAAGAAGCTCATTCGGAAGCTCTGCTGTAACTACGATCACGGCAACTGCCTCGCGCTGGATGATGGAGAGCCTTGCGTCTGCGTACAGGGTATTTCCTACTCGCTGCTGTGCAACTGGTTCCGAAACGCGGTGCTTCCCGCCGACCACGAGCTGCTGGCCGACGTGATGCGGGAAAGGCCGGGAAAGTGCTGCGCCATCTGCGGCAAGCCGGTCTATTCTTCCTCCAACCGCGCCAAGTATTGCCCGGTCTGCGCCAAGCAGGAGCGCCGAAAGCAGGACGCCAAACGGAAGCGTGAACAATACTGGAACCTCCGCAAATAGAGGCCGAAAAAGCCCCATGCTGCAAGGCTTTTTCCATGCGGAATCCCAAGGGGCTGAGACATTCTATCCGCAAGCCCGAAAACAACATCTATCTGCGGAGAATTGCCCCTGTGCAGGATGTGTTTTCTTCTGCGCAGGGGCGCTATTTTTTGAAAGGAGATCATCATGGCTGAAAAGCAAACCAACAAAGACCGGATGCGGGAAATCGTTGACAGCATCGAAAACGGCATCAAGGAGCTGTTCGAGAGCGATAAGTATCGGCAGTATCTCTCCACCATGAGCCGCTTTCACCGCTACTCGGTCAACAACACCATGCTCATCTATATGCAGCGCCCCGACGCCACCCATGTGGCTGGCTTCAACAAGTGGCGCGATCAGTTCGGCAGGAACGTCCTGAAAGGCGAAAAAGGCATCCGCATTATCGCTCCCACCCCCTATAAGAAAAAGGTCGAGGAAATCAAGACCGACCCGGAAACCAATGCGCCGGTGCTGGATGCGGACGGCAAGGCCATCATTGAGGAAAAGGAAATCCGTATCCCCATGTTCAAGGTGGTATCCGTCTTTGATGTGTCGCAGACTGCGGGAAAGCCCTTGCCCCAGCTTGCCGCTGATCTGAGCGGCAATGTGCAGCAGTATGAGGTTTTCATGGAGGCGCTGCGCCGCGCTTCTCCCGTTCCGATGGAGATAAAGCCCGTTGCGCGGGATACGGACGGATTTTTCAGCATTAAGGCGCAGAGCATCACCATCCGCGCCGGTATGAGTGAGGTGCAGACGGTATGCGCCGCCGTCCATGAGATCGCCCATGCCAAGCTCCACGACTATGAACACATGACGGAGCTTGCGGACGATGGTGAGACGATCCTTGTCCCCGGAGAAAAGAGTCGCAACACCGAGGAGGTCGAGGCCGAAAGCATTTCCTATGCGGTCTGCCAGTATTACGGCATTGAAACGGGAGAAAACAGCTTCGGCTATATCGCCACATGGTCAAAGGGCAAGGAGCTGAAAGAACTTCGCGCCAGTCTGGAAACTATCAACAAGACGGCATCCGAGCTGATTACGGACATTGACCGGAACTTTGCGGAGATCTGCAAGGAGCGTGGCATTTCTGTGGAGAAATCCGAGCAATCGGAAAGCCAATTAAAAGAGAATAGCAATATGTCTGCGGCTGACTTGGCAAAAAGCATTTCAGAGCTGTATCTCGATGCGAATGGCCTTGCCTTTCTCAGCGAATTCGCAAGTCAGGAAGATTGCCTTCAGCATTTCTACGAAGATCTGTTGACGGGAGCAGATGAGATAAAAGGCTTCCTGTCCGAAACGCTTGAGCAGAGCGATGAATACGCGCACAGAGCGAATGAGCTGCTGTTGGAAGTTGAGGCATTTCAGGAAAGTCACACTTCCTTAAAAGAACTCGACGCTAATGAGCGTTGGTATGCGGTTGATGGTGGGAGCAAGCATCTTCGCATAACAGAAGATGGTGCAAAATATGCCTATGAACTTTACGACAAGGACACTCTACACCTTCTGGAAAGCGGAACAGTACATGACGATGATGTAAACTTTCTTTTGGCGGCTGCGATTCGTATCTGTGAAACACATGGGTATGATAAGACCGTACCGTTTGAAGTTTTGTCAAATGAGTTTGCAGGGATTTTGTACTCACTCGAATTGTCATCGGATGACAATCAGGTTGTTCACGAGGAGGCCGGTTCTCATGCCGCAGGCACACTTCCAACTTCGCCAGAGCTGGAACAGGCCACACCTATGCCTGACCCCACGCTGACGGTGGACGATATGCGCAGCTATGGGTATCTGGATAGCGATATGCTCCCGCTTTCCAAGGATCGGGCAGTGGAGCTGCTGGAACATGACATCACGGTTTATATGCTCTATCCCGACAACGCCGAGGAAATGGTCTTTGAAGCCGAGGACATCATCAAGCACGACGGAATGTTCGGCGTCACAAGACCGGATTGGGATGCGGTCAAAGGCCATATTCCTCCCCGCGATGTGGAGCAGCGTTTTTTGAACAGTCCCACCGATTCTATGGCGATCTACCAACTGCGCCGGGATGCGCCGGTGGAGCTGCGTTTTGCCAACCTCGGCAGTCTGGCCGCGCCGCCTGACCCGGCCAACTATGAAGCCGTCTATACCCGTGAGGTGTACCCGGACGATGATACCGGCAGAATCCTTGAAAACTTCTACTACATTT
>OFSD01002382.1_pt1 | contig 12036 bp, 13 predicted proteins | sample 1543191 | NCBI WGS metagenome assembly OFSD01 (sample SAMN04209221, study PRJEB22552) | human gut metagenome | biome: gut; material: feces | host: Homo sapiens | place: USA: Oklahoma
AGCAGCGTTTTATGAAGCTGACAGCAACACTGGAACAAGAGCAGGAAGCCAACCAGAAGCGCCTGCAAGACCTACTGTTGATGATGCGCCACTCTGACGAACAGGAAAATGAAGTCCGCACCTTCATCAAAGAAATCCGGCGCTATGCAGCCATTGAAGAACTGGATGAAGCGGTGCTGAACCGGCTCATCAGCAAAATTTTGGTGGGCGAAGTCAAGAAGATTGACGGACAGAAGGTGCAGGAAGTCAGAATCGTTTATAACTTTGTCGGAGAAATCCCGGAGATTACAGCATAATCATTTCGCCTCATCTCTCAATCAGCGAGGGATGAGGCTTTTCTTTTTGTAAAATTGCAATAGATATATTCATAATTTATTTACAATTAAATTCCTAGCCGTACAGCAGAAAAATGATGACGAAAGATCATGCAAATGCTATAATGTTTGCATATAGATATGACAATTTGACCATATCGGAATCTTTATTCAAACAGATGATTGGAGATATTGCTATTATGAGAAATCCATGGCCAATTTTCAGCATTGCGGCTCTCTCCGGAGCTGCGTGCTTGATTTATGATCACTTTTTTTCTTACGAGACTATGTGGATTGCTGTTGTAGTGTTCCTTGTGCTGCTGGCTCTATGCTTTTTCGCATATTGCAAATATGAACACTGGCTGGCAAAGAAACTTAACCCCTATGTGGTGGCATATCAAAGCGATCACAACCTTGAGAATTTGAAACATGGATTGGATCGCTGGCGTCCTTGGGCACTCAGCAAGCATTCCAAAAACATCATTACAGCGAACTGGTTCTCCGCTCTGCTGGAACAACAGCGCTGGACAGAAGCGGAAGAAACTTTGGAGCAGTTTTTGCATCGAGCAAAAAATACGCAGGATAAACTGGGGTATCACCTACTTCGTGAAGATTACGCAAGGGCGATCGGAGACACTGAATTAGAGAAGCAGGAACGACTTCTAAGCGAACAGCTAAAAACCCAGCTTGAAAATAAAAAGGGAGAATCAAGAATACCCGCAAGCGCCAAAGAGAGTAAATATGCTTTCTTTTGCTGGCTCTCTTTCAGCGTTGGTCTGGCACTGTTCGGAATCATCAGCAATATCGCCACCGGGGACTCAATCCTTGGATCGTTTGGAGCCGGAGTTTTTATTTTGGGCTTGTTCTCGTTCCCAGTCTGCTTGATCTGGCTGATTCTCTGGTTGATCCGGCGCAGAAAGGAGGCTGCTAAATGACTTATATCCTCCCGGTACTCTATGTAATTGTGTCTTATACATTCTTTCTTTTGGCAGTTCATTTTGGCAATGCAATCACATTGCAGATAGTATCGATCCTTCTGCCCTTTATTATGGGGATCGTCAATTTGATTGTTGTGCTGACCGTAGGAAGAAAGTGGTCGAGAAAAACATTGCTGAACTGCACTTTGATTATCAAGTATGGACTAATCCCGTTCTACCTGATCGGAGGGAGCATCACTGTATATGTAACGCTGATGGCATTCTTCCCATTGCCGCTGATGGCGTTGTTCGGACTGGTAACCATTGTTTTTTTGATTTTGGGATACGGGATTCTATTAGGGGCAGCTCCCTATGCTATCGCTTATCTGATAAAGTCATGCAAAGACGGCATACATCCGAAATGGTTGGCGGTTTTAGCTGGAATCTGCCAGTTCTTCTTTTCCTTTGATGTACTTGCAATGATGGTTCTGACATTAAAGGAGCGGCACAGAGTCAAAACGACGATTGCCGTTTTCTGTGCAATGTGTCTTGCGCTCCTGCTTATCGTACTCTATGTGGTCATGACGCTGATAGGGGCATAATCGACCTTTATATAGGATATGAGTTGTTCATACATAAAACAAATTTGATAGAATCGCAGAAAGGATTTACGCTTATGAAAAAACAATGGATTGCTTTACTGACAGGATGTGTGCTGGTATGCAGTATGCTGGCCGGATGCGGCTCAAAACCTCAGACATCAGCTCCGGCAGCTGCGGGCAGCGATAAAGGCTGTACGGATGAGGCCATTCTGTCTCAGCTGAAAAATGACGGGACACCTGAGTTCGTACTGGATGGCACTTACTACACACTTCCTTTGGAAACTTCCCAGCTGATACAAGCCGGCTGGAGTTTGGAAACGGAAGAATATGATGCAGCAGAGGTTTCTCTGCAACCCGGCGAGCGTATTTATGGGGAACTTTCCAAAGACGATCAGGAAATAGATGTTGCAATCGTAAATGCCGGGACAGAGCCATGCAAGCCTGCTGAGGGCGGAACGGTGGTAGAACTGGAATACTCTGCCGATAAGGATCAACCAAATCCTGATTTCTTTGTAACGCTCAATGGGATCAACTGTGCGATGTCCAACGCAGCTTTACAAAAGGCGCTGGAAGGTGTAGACGGATATGAACTGAATTCCGCAGGAAATATCGACATCAATCGTACTGTTGATGATGATGAAATTGCTGTTTATAAAGTCATTCTGGATGATGACTACACAGCAATCACGCTTGCTTCGGACAATGTTTTTGAATACAAGGATTATCAGCCGCAAGAGGTAAAAGAACAGGCATCTAATGAAAAGATTGCCGCTTACAAGGATACTACAAAAGCCGAGATGGAGCCGTATGCTCAGGATTTCAATGCGATCATCGAGGGATATGAAGAAAATATGGTCGTTGGATTTTACAGTGAAGGTACTATTTGGGGCGAAGAAGTCGGTGAATATAAATCTATTGCCGGAACGCCGCTCGCTTCGGATGTGTCTCTCTACATCGCAGAGGATACAACCGGCCAGCTCTACTGTATTGCTAACCAGATTTTGAATGAAGATGGTACTGTAAGCACTGCCATTGAGCTTGAGGAAGGCGATCAGGTCAAGGTTTGGGGTTATGCTTCACAGTATCTGGAATTGCAGGAAGGTCTGAAAATCGTCGTGGTTCAGCCTGGTATCATTGAACGCAACGGCGAACTGGTGATCCTGGACGAAAATTTGAAAGTAGACTAATGCTTTTGAAGAACGCCGGGTGCATATATCAAAGGATTGCATCCGGCGTTCTCAACTTAAAACAATAATTAGGAGGAACAATTATGCTTACAATGAATGAAAAAGATAAAAATGAAATGCTGGAAGCCATTTTGAACGAAAACGAAGCCTACCAGTGCAAGTTATGGGCGGTCATCATGGCCGGGGCTGATACCTATGCACTGATTGGAGGACTTTCTACACTGACGGGGGGTGCTGCCGCTGCATTGGGCGCACTGAGCAATGCTTACTGCTATATGGGAATTACCGAGAAACACCTGAATATGGTCATTGTAAATTCCGTCAATGTCTCCAAAATTGAAAACCGGCTTTCTCTGCCCCTAAGCAGCATAACAAAGGCAGAAGTCAAGGGTGGGCTGCTGCCCGGAAGAAAAGTCGTAATGCTGCATTTTGGAAAAGAGAAAATGAAAATTTCTTTGATGAACAATGCGATTGGCTCTGATATTCAGGGGCAGAAAGAAAATGTTGAGATGTTCTGCCAGATTGTTTCCAAACTCGGATAACCCGTATTATAAAGCGAGAGGAATCAGAGCATGAAAAAAATCTTAATTGTGTTATTAGCTATGGTGCTGCTCCTTGCTGGATGCGGTAAAAATGGGACTTCATCGCCACAATCTCCCTCTGATGAATCTGTGGCGGATCAGCAGGAACCTTCTTCTTCCGAAACCGAAATATCATCTGAAGATCATGCGATTCCCGGAAGTTATACCGTCCCGGAGGGATGGGAGAAATCTGAGAAGCATTCTACTGATTCGCAGATTTTCTACATAGAGGAAGGTCACGAAAATGATGAAAAGCCGGACAACATATCCATCCATGTAGGAAAGAACAAATATAGTCTGGAGGAGCATGAGCAGTTCCGGGATGCGATCGTCCAACAGATTTTGATGCAGCTGGATGGTATTGAAGCACAACTGAACGGGGATGGAACCTATACCGAGCAGGGAGATCTACTGTATATCTTTACTATCGACGAGGGCGATATTGTCACCACGCAATACTATATTGTAAAGGATTACGGGTTCTGCCTGATCCAGCTTACAAATTTCAGCGGATCAGAAACCACCGAACAGGCCGCCAGAGACATGGTAGATAGCTTTGTTTGGGATACAGAAGGATAAATTGACACAGGAACAGTGATTTTATAGGAAAACGACGAAGATGGAGAAACGAAAACTTTCAGGAAAAACAATTTTGAAGCTGGTAGGGGCACTTTTGGCTTTGGCTTATTTGGGATTTTGCCTCTATGCAGGTATTACCGGGAAATTTCCGAATATGCACAGAGTCGAACATGTGATGCGTTTTGGCGACCTTAAAAACTGGGTGTCCGGCGGAATATCGGCTGTGATGATTTTTGCCCTGTGCATTACTTCTGCTTTCAATGACCTAAATCTCCAGAAGGGACGCAAAAAATCATTTTTACCACTTTTTCTCACCATGATTTTGCCAATTATCCTTTTACTGCTTTTGGAGTCTTATCTGGATATTGGTTGGATCGGGATTGCCCTTTATGCCGGTATTGCAGTTTTTCTATTTGGCGTTGCATGGACTCCACAACTGTTGAATCAGTGGATCACCCGCCGACTTTTACGAAATGAACCGATGAGCGGCAAGCAACAAGTGCGGATCATTGAGTGGATTCATTTTCATCCACTGAAAAAGTTGCTGGTTTTCGGGCTGTGGGGCTTTGGCGTTGTACTGGTTCTGCGTGGCATCTGGGTAACGGCAACCGGGAAAATCGAAATGGATGGAGAGCTTTTTCTGTTTTTACTTGGCACAGCAGTTCTGGTTGTAGCGCTGTTTCAGAAAATGAGACGCTATATCTGCACGCCTTACCGGAACATACCGGTACTTAATCAGATTCTCAGCAAAAATCAGCTGGAACAGCTGCTGGATGGAGAACATTTTGAACCAATAGAGTTTGAAGATGAGGGCATGAAAAAGTATCTGGAAATATACCAAAGCCAGAACTGGATGCTGATTGGCGGTAAGCTACTCTCAAAAAAGCTGGCTTTATGGTTCACAATGAATCGGTTCAGGAACCATACTTCCCTGAAGGTACTTTACCTGAACGGCATGACTGCCAAAGCAAAGGTCGATCTGGATATTCGAGGGGACCGGTACACGGAGTTTACTGCTGTGCTGAAAGAATTGATTGGATACGAAGGCACACTTAAACTGTATGAAAAAGAAGAACAGCTGGCACAGAAATTTGCATCCTTTTTCCCAGAGCAAACTTCCGAACAGGACCGTGTCGCTGCTTTTCTTTCTCTGGATGTGACAGCGATCCGGCAGGACTATATTCAGACCTTCTCTCCACCGCCAGATCCCCGAAAGAAAAAACGGAGTAGACGGGAACGGGAATAAAAGGTTTTCTTCAATTTCAATGGAGAAAGGCTTACGAAAATAAAGAGGATATAACTTGGAGGTTACCTATGAACTATGATATGAATATGATTAAATACCGCAAAAGTGGGTTTTTCAGAATTGCAGCAGCTATTCTGATGATCTGTTTTACACTATTTGGGCTTACCGCTTGCGCCGGTACTACTGACAGCAAAGATAATAACGATGATAATGCACTGATACAAGGAACATGGGAAATAGATACCGGCTCTGGTGCTGGTTATAAATTCGTTGACGATAAGTTTATGTGGTTAAAATCCATCGAGAATGTTAACGATAACTACTGGTACGGAGATGTTGAGTATTATAAAGGTGCTGAAGCAATGGAAATAGCAGGACTAACAGAGGAGGAACTTCAAAGCAGCCTGCCAGGTCTTAAACCTGAAAACATTTTTGTAACAAAATTAGATCCCGAAAAAATCATTACCGATGGTGAGGATAAAACTGCTACCAATATGAATGACCAAACATTATGGACTCGCTTATGGCTTATTGAAGAAAATGAGGACAATGTTGTTGCGGTAGTGTTTGATTTGGAAACTTTTAGTATGGAGAGCTACACTAAAGTTGAGTAAAAACCAGAAATTAGAATTTGGAGTAAACTTATGGACTATATAATACGAGAAATGAGAAGCGAAGAATACTGTTTATTAAGTGGTTTTTTATACGAAGCGATTTATATTCCGGAAGGTATTGAACCTCCACCTAAATCAGTAATAGAATGTCCGGAATTACAAGAATATATCGTCGAGTTTGGAAATCGAAAACATGATAAAGCCTTAGTTGCAGAGATTCAGGGAAATGTAGTAGGAGCTATTTGGGTAAGAATTATGAATGACTATGGACACATTGATAATGATACTCCATCTCTTGCCATGTCTGTCTGCCCCCAATATAGAGGGTTAGGCATTGGAACTTCATTATTGAAACAATTATTACAAGTGGAAAGATTAGCTGGATATTCAAAAATATCCTTATCTGTTCAGAAAAGTAATTATGCAGTGAAGATGTACGAGAAAGTGGGATTTACTGTTGTTAATGAAAATAGCGAGGAATTTATTATGATTGTAAATCTATAACAGAAATTCCAGTTTGCATAACTGGCAACCCAACCACAATTAAATATTCACAGCTCTACTAAGCAGGAGATCCGAAAAGGTCTCCTGCTTTTTTGCACCCTAAATTAAATGTATCACAGCTAAAACTATCGAAAACAAAATAGGCAGATACCATAAAAGAAGTTTTTCTTTGGATAGTGCTTGTCTTTTTTGAATTCATCACTTGACATTGTGGCAAAGAGCTGATGAGCCAGGATGAGCTTGCTGTTATGGATGGCGGCAAGTGTATCCTCCAGCTGCGCGGTGTGCGTCCTTTCCTTTCGGATAAGTACGACATCACCAAGCACCCCAATTTCAAGTACACTGCCGACGCGGATGACAAGAACGCTTTTGATATTGAAGCATTCTTGTCCGCAAGGCTGAAACTCAAGCCCAATGAGGTCTGCGATGTATATGAAGTAGACACAAAGGGCGCTTAATTTCGTTCCGCTTTAGAAGGGAGTGATCTTATCTATTCGCCGCATCTGCCCTCTATGGGCCATTGGCGTACAAAGCGGACAATCGCGAGAAAAAATAATGAAAAAGGAGGACAGCCGGAATCATGCCCCCGGAAACCGGGCGGCAGATTGTTCCGGCTTTTGTATGCCTATGAAACATGACAAACCTATTTTTTAATCAGATTCCGGCTAACAAACTATATGGCATTTTTTGAACAGGCAATTACCGTTCTTCAGACTCTCGTTATCGCTCTGGGCGCTGGTCTTGGTATCTGGGGTGTCATCAACCTGTTGGAAGGTTACGGCAACGACAACCCTGGCGCAAATGTTCATGTGCCATAAAGAAACACGCAAGAATTTGATTGACAGCATCCACTATTCCATAGCAACAGCGAGTTGCTTGTTAAAATAAGATTTGCAGTTTTATAATAAATAATAACATATTCCTTAGGAGGGACAGACATGGAAACACGAGATATTCTCAAGAATTTGCGTGAAAAAAATAAACTTATAAAAAGTCATTTGAACGGTACTACAAAATGAGAAAAAGCGCTTGACTCTACATCTGTTGTAGATATTATAATATTGGTAGTTTAACAAAAAAGAAGGATTAGGCAATATGGAAAAGAACCTTACTACCGGCAGTGTGTTCAAAAATGTTGTATTATTCTCATTGCCGTATCTGCTCTCGTATTTTCTTCAAACGCTCTATGGCATGGCTGACCTATTTATCATCGGACAGTTCGAGGGTGTAGCCAGTACTACCGCTGTTTCTATCGGCTCACAAGTGATGCACATGCTTACGGTTATGATTGTAGGGTTATCGATGGGAACAACCGTCAGCGTCGGCCAGGCAGTGGGGGCAGGAGATCGAAAACAGGCAGCGCATAACATCGGGAATACGGTAATATTGTTTCTGGTGGTTTCCATTGCACTTACGGCCATCCTGTTATCCCTTGTTCATCCCATTGTCGTTGCCATGTCTACGCCAACGGATGCGGTGAGTGGTACGGTCACCTATTTGACCATCTGCTTTATCGGGATTCCGTTTATTACATCCTACAACATTATCAGTTCTATTTTTCGAGGGTTGGGCGACAGCAAAAGCCCGATGTGCTTTATTGCCACAGCCTGTGCTGCCAACATCGCTTTAGACTATCTTTTTATGGGTGTGCTGCACCTTGGGCCTGCGGGCGCAGCCCTTGGTACAACTCTCTCTCAGGCAATCAGTGTAGTTGTTTCCCTTACCGTTATTTTGAAACGCAGGAGCATCGTTCTGAAAAAAAGCGACTTCAAGCCTTGCCGTGCGGTCATGGGGAAAATTTTGGGGATCGGCATCCCGATTGCATTTCAGGATGGCCTGATTCAAGTTGCTTTTATTATTATCACGATTATTGCCAATCAGCGTGGACTGAATGACGCAGCGGCAGTCGGGATTGTGGAGAAAGTGATCAGTTTTCTCTTTTTGGTTCCCTCCTCTATGCTGTCTACCGTTTCTGCCTTGGGAGCGCAAAATATCGGTGCGGGCAAACCGGAGCGGGCCATTCAAACGCTGCGCTATGCGGTGATGCTCGCCGCAGGCTTTGGCGTGCTTGCTTCTATCGCGATCCAGTTTACAGCGGAAGGCATCGTTTCGCTGTTCACTGATCCCAGCACTGCGGACGGAGCGGCGGTGGTCTGTTTCGGCGGCCAGTATCTGCGTGGTTACATTTTTGACTGTATTTTTGCTGGCATTCATTTTAGTTTTAGCGGCTTTTTTTGCGCATGCAGGAAATCCGGCCTGTCGTTTTTACACAATATTCTCGCCATTGTATTGATGCGTGTGCCTGGCGTTTATGTGACCTCAAAATTATTCCCGGCAACGCTTCTCCCGATGGGACTGGCTACCGCGGCAGGCTCACTGCTATCGGTCGTGATCTGCCTAATCGCCTTTGGAGTCATACGGCGCAAATCAACGCTTGTTCTGGTGGAGGAGTAAGATATGGATCGGAAAAATCTTTTCCCAATAGGTGAAGTGTCAAAATTGTTTCATATCAGTGTTAGCAGTTTGCGGCACTATGAACATATCGGTTTGCTTACACCAGAATACATTTCCTCAGATTCTGGCTATCGTTACTATGGCACCGAACAATTTGAAGTACTCAACACAATCAGGTATTTGCGGGCATTGGATATGCCTTTGGCCGAGATTGAGGACTTTCTCAAAAATAAGGATATCAGCCGTATTGAGGAAAAGTTGTTACAGCAAAAGCATGCAGTCCTGAAAAAGCAACAAGAATTACAACGTATAGAACAAAAGATTAACCACCGCTTAAATTGGCTGCGAGACGCACAAAGTGTGCCTTTGGATACCGTTTCCTTAATAGAGCTTCCGTCCTGTCGCATTGTTTGGGTAGACGCTCCACTGAAAATAGATGGCTCTCATGATATGGAAGTGCCGATTAGAAAGCTGGATCAATCTGATGCCGAAGCCGTTGTATTTCTTGGAAAGGTCGGACTTGGCATTTCCGCGGAACATTTGCAGCAATCAATAGTAAATCGTTATGACAGCATTTTTCTAATACTGGATCAAGAGGACATTTATACAGGTGAAACCATTACTCTTCCCAAAACACTTTGTGTACGGCTGCGTTTTCGAGGCAGTCATATAGAAGCTCCAGCGCACTATGAAAAGCTCCTTGACTACATCACAAAAGAACAGATACAGATTGTTGGTTTTTCGCGAGAAATCACGCTCATAGACTATGGCATTACTAATGACAGTGAAAAATTTGTGACTGAAATATGTATTCCGGTCAAGTGCAGATAAGAAGGGCATAAAATGAGATTCGTTGTTAAAAAAAGAAATTTTTGAAGAACTGCCGAGTGCCTGTTTTGGTGTTGTTATGGCAAAAGGCATTGATAATAATAACGCATACCCAGTGATTGAACAATTTTTAGATGAAAGTATCCAAGCTGCAATGCAGTGTTTTGAGGGAAGAAAAGTCAAGGAAGATCCGGATATTTTACCATATCGAGAAGCATTCCGAGCCTTGAATATCCTATCCAATATCGCACTGAATGAATTGGACTGGTGGGTGGCCTCCCAATGGGAGAACATGTCCATTCACTACGAGTACAAAACCAGACAGAATTTCTCATGTGCCATATAGTAACACAAAAACAACAGACAGCCGCCACAATTCCGTAATGATTGATGCTTGACAGTCTCCTTCAAGTTCGCTATAATAGTAAACGCAAAACTTTAGTGGACTTTTCCGGATTCGGTCATCTTTTTGCCACACAGCTATCTTGTGATAGTTGTGTGGCTTTTTTGTTGCTTGTATCTCGGAAGTATTAGCAGAATGGAGGACTATAATGTTCGGACAATTTGTGGAGAAGAGGGAAAGCATGCAGACAAATAACAAAATGGCGGTTGCGCCCGTTGGAAAACTCATCTGGCAAATGTCGATACCGCCGCTGATTTCCATGTTTCTGCAATATTCCTATAATCTGATAGACAGCGCGTTTGTAGCGCGGCTGAGTGAAAATGCTTTGACGGCGGTTTCCCTGTCGTTTCCCATTACAACTTTGATGAATGCGACATCTATCTGGATCGGCGTTGGCGTGAATGTACTGATTGCAGGGTATCTTGGGGAGAAAAAGCAGGATGAGGCAAATACTACCGTCACACATGGATTGTTACTGGCCTTTGGAATTGGTGCTTTGCTCAATCTTCTGTCATTACTGATCATGGAACCCTACTTTGGGGCATTCACCAGTAACGAAGAAATTTATCAGTTGAGTCTTGCCTATATGAGCGTATGTTCGTTCATGCAAATTCCCAACATGGTGCATATCGCAATCCAGAAGATGATACAGGCTACTGGGAACATGATTGCTCCTATGTGGTTCCAGATTGCAGGAGTGGTCGTTAATTTTGTATTTGACCCACTCCTAATTTTTGGTATTGGTGTTTTTCCAGCTATGGGAATCCGTGGCGCTGCGGTGGCTACTGTTGCGGGCTATTTGTTATCCATGATTTTGGCATTTGCCTTGCTGCTGGGCAAAACGCAAAAAGTGCGGATAAAGATCAAAGAATTTCATATACAAAAGCGGATGATTGCCCGTATATTCGCCCTTGGCTTACCATCTTTCATTATGAATGCCCTCAGTTCGTTTATGGTGACATTCGTCAATCTGTTTCTGGTGGCGTATTCCGATACGGCGATTGCATTCTTCGGTGCGTATTTTAAGGTGCAGCAGCTGATCGTTATGACAGTAAACGGCTTGATTCAGGGCTGTTTGCCTATTATGCGGTTTAACTACGGTGCGGGAAACAGAGATAGGCTGCACTCCGCTTTCCGATACGGAACCGCTTTGGTCTCCGGTATGATGATACTGGGAACATTGACCGTCAACTTCTTTCCGGCGCAGCTTTTGGGATTATTTACGGCGTCGGAATCCATGCGCTCCTTTGGAATATCCGCTATGCGGATTATGGCGGTCAGCTACCTATTCTGCGGATGGTCTACCATGATCTCCACCTATCTTCAGGCAACAGAACAGGTCTTTCCAAGTATGCTGATCCAGCTACTGCGTCAGTTTCTGCTGCTCATTTCATTCATGTGGGGTCTGGAAAAACTCCTGAAGATTACAGGGATCTGGCTGTCCTTCCCTGTCACAGAAACGGCAACATTCGTTCTGGCGCTTCTGATCTTCCGAGCAGGCAGAAAAACAGAAACGCTTTGCAGCGGTACAAAAACACAGTAAGAACAGGAAAAGGAGAGACGATATGGAAATACATATTAAAAAAGGGCTGGATGCTCTGCAAACAGAAACCGTACTTCGCCTTCTATCACAGACCGTATGGGCATGCAACAGAAAGAAAGAAGCAATTATGGAGTCATGGAAACACTCTATCTGCTATGGAGCCTATACCGCCGACGGAAAACAAATCGGATTTGCAAGAGTGATAACAGACTATGCCACCCAGTATTATATTTGTGATGTTGTTGTGGATGCAGATTTCCGGCA